>ERZ1023409.7-NODE-7-length-110914-cov-11.840942_pt1 | contig 110914 bp, 106 predicted proteins | sample MGYA00380508_ERZ1023409 | MGnify/ENA primary metagenome ERZ1023409 (study PRJEB33173, sample SAMEA4830325) | metagenome | study: EMG produced TPA metagenomics assembly of the PRJEB25223 data set...
AGCGTACGGCAAGGCGAGCCAACGCCGTAATACTTTTTCAATTCTTCGACTATAGTCAAAGAATTTAAAAAAGTTACAATTTCGGCTCACTTTTCCGTACTTTCTCTAACGTATGCAACTCGCCACTTTGTATCAGTTTTTGAATTCTTCGACTATATACGTAGAAAATAAAAAACCGACCGCATGGGTCGGTTTTTAAAAACGCTAACATTTTAGTGCTTATGCGCTTCTGCGGGCTTTTCCTCGCTTTTCGCTTCTTCGACGGCAGGTTTTTCTTCCGCTGCTTTGCTGTCGCGCACTTCCACCACTTCCACTTTACCTTCTTCGATGGCAGGGGTGCTGATATCGCTAACCGCCTCAGGTTTAGGAGCGGCAACCACTTCCACCAATTTCACATCAAAAACCAAAGCCGCGCCCGGCAAAATGCCTGCCCAAGCCTGACCGAATTCGCCGTAGCCTAATTCGGAAGGGATAAAGAAGGTGTATTCGCCGCCCTCTTTCATCAATTGAATGCCTTCCACCCAGCCGTCAATCACTTGGCTCACGCCGAAGCTGACCGGCTCTTCCGATTTGTCGAAGACCGTGCCGTCAATCAGGCGACCTTCATAGGTAACTTTAACCGTATCGTCTTTGCTCGGCTGCTTGCCTGTGCCTTCGGTTTTAACCACATATTGCAAGCCGGAGTCCGTAGTTTTCACGCCCTCTTTTTTCGCATTTTCTTCTAAGAATTTTTTGCTGACTTCGACCGACTCTTTTTGCGCCGCTTCAATTTTTTCCTGCATTATTACTTGCACTTCTTTAGACAAGGCTTCCAAAGCGGCACTCATTTCATCATCGGTGAGGCGCAATTCTTTTTGCTCGAAAGCATCACGGAATCCCACAACCACCGCATTGAAATTAATCAGTTCTTTATCATCGCTGTTAAATTCCGACAAGGCGCTTCCAAAATCTACGCCCACTGCATAGCCGGATTTTTCCGATTGGCTTTCCAAATTCGCCGCTTGCGCGCCGATTGCTGCCACTGCCAAAGCCATTGCCAATACACTACGTTTCATAAAATATCCTCAATTATTTGTGAACCAGTCGGCGCAGTATCGCATATTTCGCCCTGCGCGAGTTTTACATAAGATTAACGCTTGCGCATAGTCAACGTTTCGCCCTCGGCAATGCCGTAATCATTCAGCCATTGCAGGGCTTCCTGACCGTCGCCCGCCAGCCAAGCGTACACGCTACCTTCGCGATAGCTGTATTCCCAAGCGGTCATATCTTTGAGCATTTGCTCGCGCCCCACATCCGACAGACGTTCGGCAAGCAGAATCTGCAAATAATTGACCGCACATTCTTCTTGCACCGTGCCGCCGGCGTCGGTGTGCAATTGATGGCGCCGCGCCTCATCCATGCAAATCCAATGCGAGGCTTCGTGCAAGGCGGAATGTACAGGGGTATCGGGGCGGATATAGAGCGTATCTTTGACCAATCCCGCCTCCGGCGCACCCCAAAAACTGCCGGGGATTTCCGCATCAGGGGCTAAGATTTCGGTTTTCAAGCCGTAAATACGCAACAACGCCGCCAAAGCAGCGTTGTCAATCTCAGCCATCAGCTGAACGTTTACACTCATACCGGCTCGCCTAAACGCACCACCAGCACATCGCATTCCACGCCGGGCAGAATATCGTCTGCGGTCGCGCCGAGCAAAGACGCCAAGCCCGTACGCTTATGCCGTCCGATAATAATCAAATCAGGCTTGCTGTTTTGCGCATAATCCAAAATGCCGCGCCGCGTGGATAAGGCGGTATCGATATGCACGGTGGCTTGCAAATCATGACGCTGCAACAACTCGCGGATTTTAGTCTGTGCTTGCGAAGTCAGCTCGTTTTCATCGCCGACCGGCACAATCGGCACGATTTCATAACCTGCCGCCAAGACGGTTTCTTCCACAATATGCAAAACGCTTAGATGCGCGTCCTGCGTGTGCAAAAGCGCCTTTGCACGCGCAGCGACAATATCGCTGTCCTCGCGCAAATCCGTAACCAACAAAATATGTTTATATCCCAACATTTTTTCCTCCGACTGTGTTTAATGGCAGATTTTATTGTAGCATAGCCCTTCAATTCACTACATAGGAATGCGTCATGCTCTCTATTCAAGTAATATGGGAAAAACTCTGGAACAATCGCGGTCCGCGCTCATGGCGCTGGGCAAAATTTTTACCTTTTGCCATTTTCCGTGCTTATATGAAAGAAAACATTGCCAAAGACGCGCAATCCTTGGTTTATGTAACCCTATTAACCCTTGTGCCGCTCTTAGCCGTTGCCTTTGCACTCTTGCAAGGCTTCGGCTTGCGCGGCGTCATTGAACCTTGGTTGGAAGATTTATTCTCGCCGATGGGCGCAGCGGGCGCAGAAGTGGTTTCTTATCTGATGGAATTTGTCTCCAATACCAGCGCCGGCAATCTCGGCATTATCGGCGTGATTTTTCTCTTTTTCTCCGTTTTAAACATCTCGCAAAGCATCGAACAAGCCCTGCACGATATTTGGCGTGTGGAAAATGCCCGCTCACTGCGCGCCCGCCTGATGGGGTATTTCACCACCCTTTTGCTCGCACCGCTTTTAATCAGCGCCATTATGACCATGATGCTGGGCATGAAAGACGCCTCATGGCTGCAACCTTTTCTGCATATCCCCGGCATGTCGGGTTTCTTCAAACTGCTGACCGGTTTTCTGCCGATTACCATGGTCTTCGTACTGATTGCCGGCGTATACTCATGGATTCCCAATTGCAAAGTCAGCTGGAAAGCCGCTTTTACCGGCTCGGCATTCTTCCTCTTGCTTTGGTATCCCGTCTCGAAAATATTCAGCATCTTCATTGCCGGCAGTACCAATTATTCCGTGATTTACTCTAGCTTTGCCAGCGTGATTATTCTTTTGTTTTGGCTGCAATTTCTCTGGCTTATCTTTTTAATGGGCGCGAAAGTGGCCAGTCTTGTGCAAATTCCTTCCCTACTCTCGCCCTATAATGAAAACCAGTGGTATGCCGACGAACAGATGAAACTCGGATTAATGCTCTACGCCATTACCCAAAACCGCTACAAACACAACCAAAGTGCGCCGGATATGGCTTTCTTTAACCGCTGCACAGGCTCAACGCCCTATAAAATCCGCCTGATTCTCGACCGTCTGATTCAAGCCAAGCTGATTAGCGAAGTCAGCGGCGAGCCGCCGCGCTATATGCCCAGCAAACCCGCCGAACAATACCGCCTAAGCGAACTCTATCATGCTCTTGCCGCCCCCAAAGGCACATTTCCGGAATTTTCCGGCGCTTATCAGCAATTAGAACAAGATTTTCTCAGTCGCCTTGAGCAAAGTATGCCCAATGACGACGACGAGAATCCCATCAAGCGTGACGAAGCGGAAGAATATCGCTCGCGCCGCCAAGCCCGCGAAGCCGCGCGCGCGCAAAAAGCAGCCGAACGCGAAGCCTATTTCGCCGCCAAACGCGCGGCAAAAGCGGAGAAAAAAGTGCAGGGCAAAAAACCATGGTGGCGGTGGGAAAAATAAGCGGCAGACAATCGATTATTCCAGATGAATAATCCCCATTGCGTCCGCAATCAATATCAGTACGAACAATGCGATAAATACCGCCACATAAATCCCGATACCAATCAGCACTGCCTTGGTCATGCTGCGGCGCGGATAATCATCGCCGAAGCGCTCCCGCACGGCGAGTTTATGCTTCTTGCCGACTCTCAGCCACCACAGAAGTAAGAACATCAAGCCAATCATATTAGGAATTTTATCTCCGATGCTCGGCATAAAAACGCTGAGAAAGATGATGACCGAGAAAAGCGCTATCATCGTATAAAACATACTGCGATTTTCCTTGGCGCCTTCTTCATCGCCCAAAGCCAAACAATTTTGCAGATGCAGGTAACTGCCGAAAATCGGCGAAAAAAGCAAAGACCATAAACCGGCGGCATTCGGATTGAACAAAGGCGGCGCTTCTTCTTGAGTGATTTTCTGCAAATTAGTCGTCGGCGCCTGATAGGGATTGGCTTGCGATATAGGTTTTGCCCTTGGCTCTGCCCTATGATTCTTATTTGGCGCAACATCCGTTTTCTCCGCCTGCGGTGCTACGGAAATCGGCTGCTGCTTGGCAGCCAAAGCCGCATCATAATTGCGCCGCCGCTGAGGGTCACCCAAGGTATGCCGTATCTGCAAAAACGAAGATTGCAAATGTGAAGGAATCTCTCGCGCCGCCATTTCCGCCAAACGCTTGTCAACCTCTGCCTGCGTCGCGCTTTGGGGCAATTTGATGATGTCATAATAATTTTTACTCATGGTTTTTTCCTTTCAGTCCAATAAAAAATCAATCTTTCCAACGATAAGCTTTTACGCCGAATTTATCGCCTATCTGCGCTTTCATGCGCAGCAATGCGCCTTTAGTCTCTTCTTCTACCACGCGCATATGATGACCATTAGCATGGATAATCGACTCAGGGCTTGAAGCAATCATCACATGCCCCGGCACGAAAATTAAATCTCCGGCATGTAGTTCCGTTCCTTTGACGCTTTGATGATGTAAGTGCATGAATTTCTGCTGCAAATCGCTGTCTCGCGGCAGCTGGCGTCCGGCAAAGCGATAACATAATTGGCTTAATGCCGAGCAGTCCAAGCCGCCCAAGCCGCGTCCGCCCCAAACATAGCTACGCCCGATTTGCGCACGTGCAGTAGCGACGATATCAAGTTTTTCCTGCATATTCATCGTATGCTGCTTATGCACCCAAGCACCGCCTAGCAATTGCCAATAATTTTCATGTTCGCCGGTCAGATAAAGCAAAGAATCAATCGGCAAATAAGCCAGCAAAGGGCTTTTCATATCCGGTTCACGCGTCATAGGCGCGACAAAGCGTGTACACCACGAGGTCGCGACCGGCAATTGCTCAAGTTGGCGCAGCATCGAGCCATGCACCCAGCCGCAATAGGCATCTAACTGACTTTGCACAAAATAAAAATCACCCTGCTGTTCGTGGACCGTCACGGACTCGCCATAGAGCAATTGCGTCAAACGCGCCGATGCCGCTTCCGGCGCGGTAAAAACCCAAGCATCGCTACTTTTAATCAAGGCATAGGCGCGGACAGGCAAAGCCGTGCTGATGCGTTTATCGGCTAAGGTATTAGTATCAAAATTAAATATATTCATCGTCATTATCCTGATTAAGGTATTATTCAGCCATTATGCCGAAAGAATGCCAAAACTGACAATTTGTTTAGGACTGAAGCTTCACTTTCTCCACTCGGCATTGTGCTTCTCCGTCGGCAAAGCGTACGGAAATTTGCTCCTGCAACTGCACATCCTGCGCACGGCTGAGCACTTCGCCCTGCGGATTCTCCACCACCGCATAGCCGCGCGCCAAGACCGCCAAAGGATTAAGCAAGGCAAGACGCTGCGCCAAAGCGGCGAATTGCTGCTGTTGTTGCGCCTGAAAATTCTCTTGACGGCGCTGCAAAGCAAGCGATAAATGCCGCAACTGCGTTTGTGCCGCCGCCACGCGCGATGCCGGCTGTAGACGCTCAAACCGCTCCTGCCGATACTGCAAATGCTGCTTTTCCTGCTGAAGCCGTTGCCGCAAAGCTGCTAGCAAACGCCGCTCTTTTTCCGCCGCCGCACGACGCTCGCTCTCCAAACGGCGCACCGGCTGATGCGCCCGCAAACTTTGCGCCCAGCGCCCTAATCTCTGCCTTTCGCTGCTTAAGCGTTTGTCAGGATGACAAAGCGCCAAACGCTGCGCTAAATGACGTTGCTGCCATGCCGCCTCTTGTAAGCGCCGCTGCATCGCCTGCTGCAAACGCCCCTGTAATTCGTCAGCGCGCTGTTGGCGCTGCTCAACCTGACGACGCGGATCTTGGCGCAGCAAACGCGCCTGCAATTGCTGCGTAGCAAGCTGCTGCTGACGGATAAGACGCGCCAAGTCTTGAGATAATTGCTGCTGCCGCCGCTGCAAACGCAAAACCTCATCAGCCACAGGCGGCGACACCATTTCAGCGGCGGCGGTCGGCGTTGCGGCGCGTCTGTCAGCGGCAAAATCCGCCAAAGTCGTATCTACTTCATGTCCCACGCCGCTAATCACCGGCAAAACACTTGCCGCCACCGCGCGCGCCAACGCTTCATCATTAAAGGCCCATAAATCTTCCAAACTGCCGCCGCCGCGCACCAAGAGCAAAACCTCGCACTCTTGGCGGCGATTCGCCGCTTGCAAGGCGGCAATAATTTGTGCCGGCGCTTCCTTGCCCTGCACCATGCAGGGATAAATAACAATCTGCGCCGCAGGATTGCGTCGTTTCAAAGTATTTAACACATCATGCACCGCTGCACCGCTAGGCGAAGTGATCACGCCGATGCGCATGGCGCGACGCGGCGGCTCGCGCTTTGTTTCTGCGGCAAACAGCCCTTGCGCCTGCAAACGCTGCAAGCGCAATTGGTACTCGCGCTCCAATGCGCCCAAACCCGCCGGTTCCATCTGCGCGGCAATCAATTGATACTGTCCGCGCGGTGCATACAAACTCACCCGCCCCTGCAGCCGCACCTGCACGCCATTGGCAATCTCCGCCCAATCCATGCGCAGGGCAAAGCGGCTGCCCTTAAACAAAGCGCAAGCAATGCTTGCCTGCGCGTCTTTCAAAGAAAAATACAAATGCCCCGAAGCGGGGCGGCTGAGATTGGAAATCTCTCCTTCCACGCTGATGCGGCTAAAGCCCGTTTCCAGCAAATCCCGCGCCGCCTCATTCAATTCGCTGACTTGATAAACTTTTTCACTCATGCGCGGACTCTTTTGTCGTCTGACGGGCGCTCTCTTCCGGCGTATCGTCTAATAGCGGAATCATGGAAGGCGTATCCAAATCTTCAAATTGCCTGCTTTTCAAAGCCCAACGAAAAGCAAATACCGCCGCCACAACCAAAACCAAAGAAATCGGAATCAGCAAAAATAAAATTTCCATAAAAACCTCTTGAATAAATCCATACGCATCGCGGCAAAAATGGGAAAAGCAGCATTAATCATTATTTGGCGACAGCCAATCAGATAATGAGCGCATTCCCGCTTGCGGATAAGCTACTTTGTCAAAAGTCAGCGTATATTGACAAGCGCTTTTCTCAGCGATGGCATGAATCAGCAAATCCGAAAAATCCGCTTTACTCTGACAATAAGCATCTAATACCTTGAGCAATAAAGTTCTATTTTCAAAAACGAATACCGGCATTGAAAACAATTCGGCTAGCACTCCGCCAATGGCTTGGCGCGATTGTTTATAGGTAGGGCTTAATACCCAAATCAATTCCACCACCACGATATTATAGTCTCTTAACTTCAAAATGAGATTATTCTAAGCGCTTCTCCTGACAAAATGTGTATCTCTAAGTCTCATTTTGAAGTTAAGGTACTATACTGATAAAGCCCTGATGCGTTTCTGCTAAATTTTCCAAAAACATACTGGCGATTGGGGATTGTGTTTCATCATCTTGACTGATGTAGCGCAGCAATACATTCGTATCAATACCGACTAAAAACGCTTGTGCTTTATCTTTCTCCATATAGCGCACCCAATTCAATGCCGTGATTAATATCATCCATACCGGCTTGAATTTGCGTATTAATCATGCCTTTTAAGCGCCGCACATCGCCTTGCGGATAATGATCAGCTAATAAATGCTGTTGCTTGAAGCTATTGAGCATCAACTCGCTAACGCTGATGCCTTGTTTCTGGGCGGTTTGGATAATGATGGTTTCAATATGGGCGGGTAATTCTAAAGTAAGCATGGCGGATCCTCGTTTTATGGACATGGAAAAGATGATTTTCATATCATTTCTTCTGTGCAGAAAGAAATTGATAAGCAGCTATTATTTTGCAAAAAATGCAGCAATTCCCCTGTAAAACTTAAAGATTATATGCTAAATCGGTAAAGCGCAAGATGCGGCTGCTTTATGCTTAAGCCATCTCTTTCGGCGCAGGCATACGGCTGATGCGTAGGGCGTTCAGCACCACCAATAAAGAACTTGCCGACATGCCCAAAGCGGCAATCCAAGGCGTGAGATAGCCGCAAATCGCCAGCGGCACAACCAAGGCATTATAAAAGCTCGCCCAAAACAGATTTTGCCGCATAATGCGCCGCGCGCGCTGCGCCAGCTCGAACAAATAAGGCAAGAGCTCCGGCCCGCCTTGCAGCAGTACAATATCCGCCTGCGTTTGCGAGAGCGGATTGGCTTTGCCCACCGCTACCGATACCGCCGCCGCCGCCATCACAGGGGCATCGTTAATGCCGTCGCCAATCATCAAAGCCTCCGTATCCAGATTCTGCAAATAATGCAATTTATCTTGGGGCAGCATTTGGGCATGATAGTCGGCAATGCCGCATATTTCGGCGATACGGCGCACGTTTTCGCTTTTGTCTCCACTGGCAATATGCAGTTGATAGCCGCTTAATTTTGCCATGATATGGGCTAAATCGGCGCGCGGCGGGTCGGCAAAGACAAATTGTGCCTGCAAACCTCGGGCATTCGCCAGATAAACCGCCACGCCTGTGTCCGCTTGCAGGCTCGGCAGTGTCAAATGCGGAAAGACTTGCCGTATCAATGCTGCATTGCCTACCGCCCATGTCTGTCCTTGGTAATCGCCGCATACGCCTTGTGAGGGCATTTGCTGCACATTATCCAGCGGCAAGGCGGCGGCAGGGCTATGTCGGCTCATTGCCCAAGCAATCGGATGCGGGCTGTGCATTTGCAGGGATTTGACAATTTGCCACAGAAAATCCGCCTCTTGTTCATCGGCAAAATGCGCGTCCATCAAGCGGAAATCGCCTTCGCTCAATGTGCCGGTTTTGTCAAAAAGGATATGCCGCACCGCCGGCAGATGATCGAGCGTATCGCTTTGTTTAATCAATATGCCGTGGGCATGGGCATGGTTCATGGCAGCGGTTAAGGCTGCCGGCGTAGCCAGCGATAAGGCGCAGGGACAAGTCGCCACCAAAATCGCCAGTGCGATTTCAAAAGCGCGTTCGGGCGCGATAAATTGCCATAGCACATAGCCGAGTGCCGCCAAAATTAAGACGGTGAGAATCGTCCAATTGGCAATTTCCTGATTACGCTCGATATGCACACTTTTATGCTGCTCTGCTCTTGCCATCAGGCGGCGGATACCGGCAAGGGTCGTTTCCTGTCCGGTAGCGCTGACTTGCACGTCTACAGGACTGGCGAGATTATGACTGCCTGCCAAAACGCTATCGCCTTCCGCCTTGCTGACCGCCGTGCTTTCGCCGCTTAACATCGCTTCGTCAACCCTTGTGCTGCCCTGCACGATGACACCGTCAATCGCTATCGTCTGTGCCGGTAAAATACGAATCACGTCGCCGTTTTGAATCACCGCCAGCGGATAGAGGCGATAGCTGCCGTCGGCTTCGCGCCGTTCCACCGCTTCGGGCAGCAGTTTGGCAAAGCGGATATCGTTCAGCCGCGCGCGGCGATGGGTCATAAATTCTAAGAAGCGGCTGATAGAGAGGAAGAAAATAAACATTGTCACGGAATCAAAATAGATTTCCCCCTGCCCTATCAAGGTATGGTAAACACTGGCGAAATAAGCGCCGGCAATGGCAAAAGCTACCGGCACGTCCATATTCACGCGCCGCATTTTCAGCGCCGCCCAAGCATTTTGCAAAAACGGCAGCCCTGAATAAAAGAACACCGGCGTAGTGCAAAGCAGACTAATCCAGCGCAGAAGTTGCGAATATTGGCGCTCGATGCCGTAATAATCGCCCGTATATAAGCCTGTGGCGAACATCATCACCTGCATCATGCCCAAACCCGCCACAATCAAGCGCAGCAAATGCTGGTTGCGCAGGCGGTTTTGGCGGCGCTCGGTTTCTTCGGGGCTGAATAGATTCGGCACATAGCCCAATGAGGCAATGGCGGCAAGAATTTGTGAAAGTTTGACATTCTCGCCATAGCGGATTTCCGCCCGCGCCGTACTGACATTGACGAAGACTTCTTCCAAGCCCAATTGTTCTTTCAAAACGCTGCGAATCAGCCAAGCACAGGCGCCGCAATGAATGCCTTCGATATACAGATGAATTTCCGACTGCCCGTCTTGCTGATGCACATACTGTCCGGCAATTTCGGCAATGTCGTAAGCCTGCCACTTGGCATCATTTTGGGCTTGCGGACGCGGCGCGGCATTCTCGCGCACGGCGTAATAACGGCTTAAATCGCAGCTGCTAATCAGCTCCGCTACCCCCAAGCAGGCATGGCAGCAAAATGCGCGTTCTTCTCCCTCAATCGAGGCGCGAACCGCCGTGCCGACCGGAATCGCTGCTTGGCAATGGTAGCAATGTTCGCTCATTTAATTGGCATCAAGGGAAATCGGCAATTTCTGCCCGTTGACTTGTCCATGCGCTTCGCCGCTGATGCGCCATGTCAGAGCCTTGTCGGAGACTTGCACATACCAACGCTGCATTTGCAAATGCTGCAAAATGGCGGGGTTGAGCGGATATTGACCTGCCGCATTGCGTGCGATTTCATAAGATTGGTCTTTGGTATCCAGCGTAGGATGTTCCAATTTCAGCAGCAATACCGGCTCTTCACTGCCCTGCAAGGTCAAGATACCCTGCGCGATTTCCGCCCGAATGCGCTGCGATTTGGCGGAAGCCACCAATTGCCGCGGTGCCAAACCGTCTTTGTAATAACCCTGCATTACGGCGGATTCATCGCTTTTAATCGCTAGGACCAATGTCGCAATCGAACCTGCCACCGAAAACAGCGGCAGGAAAATCATCAGGATTAAAATATAGTTTTTATACCAAGGCAGCGGCGGCTTTTTCGCCGCCTGTGTCGGGCTTATTTCACTCATCGTTTCAATTTTCCGGTAAAGACCGCTTCTTTGGCATGCACATCATCAGGCGCATCCTCAGGTGCCACAGTAAACTCAAATTTCGTCATCAATTTGCCGTTTAAAGAGGCTTGCGGCACATTCAAACTAACCACCATTTGATGCACTTCGCTCGGCGCAATCGTAAACGCCGCATTGTTTTCGATTTCCGCATCGGGCAAACCGCGCGTGCTAACTATAAAGCGCCGCTCTTGCTCGCTTTTATTCAAGACTTGAATGGCGTAGGCATTTTGAATTTTACCACCGCGGATTTCGCGCGACAGCATATTGCGGTCGGCAATCACATCGATTTCCACATCGCTCTTGGTAATAATCATAAAAATAAACAGCACGAAGGACAGGCTCAGCACTAGACCGTAACCCAAGGTTTTGGGACGTACAAAGCGGGTCTTTTTGCCTTCCAAGGCATTGGTGGAGGTATAGCGGATTAGACCGCGCGGCGCATTGATTTGATCCATCATGTTATCGCAGGCATCGATACAGGCGGCGCAGGCAATACATTCCAATTGCAATCCTTCGCGAATATCAATCCCTGTGGGGCAGACCTGCACGCACATGGTGCAATCGACGCAGAAACCGAGATGTTCGGGATTCTCGCGATCGGCTTTTTTCAAACGCCGGCGCGGCTCGCCGCGATTTTCATCATAGGCGATAATCAAAGTATCGCGGTCAAACATCGCGCCCTGAAAACGCGCATAAGGACACATATATTTGCAGAATTGCTCGCGCACAATGCCGGCTTGCAGCCAAGTAAAGCCGCCGTAAAAGGCAATCCAAAAATAATGTGCCGGCGCTGCTTTAAGCGTGAAAAAATCCACGACTAATTCGCGAATCGGCGTGAAATAGCCTACAAAACCAATGCCTGTGCAAACCACCACCGCGAACCAAGAAAGATATTTACCGCCGCGTTTAAGCCATTTTTCCCTACTCGTCCAGGGTTGGCGTGCCAATTTCAATTGCTCGGAACGGTTGCCTTCAAATTTCTGCTCCAGCCACATAAAGACTTCATTATAAACCGTGTGCGGACAGGCATAGCCGCACCATACGCGCCCCAATAAAGAGGTGGCAAAAAATAAAATCAGCGCCAAGCCTAATAAGACAAAAGCCAATAAAATAAAATCTTGCGGCCAGATATTTAGTCCGAATACAAAAAAACGCCGCTCGCTCAAATCAAATAAAATCGCCTGCCGTCCATTCCATTGGAATAAAGGCAGAATGTGAAAAATGCCGAGTAAGACTAATAAGGATGTGATGCGCAGATTTTGAAAGCGTCCGCGCACAGGACGCGGTCTTATTTTGACGTGTTTTTCGTAAAGCGTTTGACTTGCCATGTTTACCTCATGCTTTAACAAGCGGCGAAATTGATGTTATATAGAATAAACTCGCTGCGTTTTGTGCCGCTTATGAAAAAAGCCCGACACAATGTCGGGCTTGTGCCTATAAATTATCTAGGCATCTTACTCTTTATTGCTTAATGAGTAAACGTAAGCAGCAACTACTTTAATGCGACCTTCGTTTAACCATTCCTGCCAAGCCGGCATCACATTATTCACAGGATTAACAATTTGCGCCTTAATATCTTCGATATTGCCGTCCACGCTGTAAAGCCAAATATCATCGGCTAAGTTCGGTCCGCCAAGCAAAGTGTTTCCTGTGCCGTCAGCACCATGGCAGGCAATACAGGATTGCTCGTATAAGATTTTACCTTCTGCCGCCAAAGTCGCATCAACATCATGACCGCCCAATTGACGAACGTAATGCGCCACCGCATCTAATTTATGCTCGTCATCCGGCTGCGGATTATTCACATCAATCAATGCGCCACCTGCCGGCATGCCTTGTCCGGGAATTGTGTTGCGGCCATGGGTAATGGTGGCAATCAAAGCCGCCTCATCGCCGCCCCAAATCCAATCGTCGTCGGTTAAATCGGGATAGCCTAATGCAGCACCTTTGGCATTTTGTCCGTGGCAAACCGCACAGTTATTTAAGAAAATCCGCTGACCGGAAGCCACCGCCGCCGGCATTTTAGCCAGTTCTTCTACGCTTTTATCCGCATATACTCTGAAATAGGTTTCCGAGCGTGAGTCATCTTCGGCTTTTTCCTGCTCATATTGCCCGATTTGCGACCAACCTAAAAAGCCTTGGAATTTATCACCGAATACGCCCGGATAAGCTAATAAATACACTGCGCCAAAAAGAATCATGGCGTAGAACAATACTACAATCCAACGTGGCGAAAGGTTATTCACCTCTCTTAAATCGCCGTCCCAAGTATGATCAATAATCTCACCGTCAGGCACATTTTCCGGCGATAGGCGCGTTGTCCAATATACAAAAACGGCATAACCCACGATATGTATAATCGTTACGATGCCAATAAAGAGCGCAACTGTCATGATTTTGTCCTCTTGTCTGATGTCGGATGCCGCGGCGTAATGAGTTCTGAATCATCATCTTTGAGCGCCAGTTTTTCGGCATCCTGATAGGGTTTTTTATTATCCGAAGTAGGCAGCATCGTCAGCAGGCTAATACCGATAAATGCCGTAAACACCACCACAGTAATAAAACTCCACATGTCCATAATTAACGTTTTTCCTTAAAGGCACGTCCCAATCCCTGCAAATAAGCCACCATCGCATCGAGCTCGGTTTTGCCTTGCAAAGACTCCACTACCCAGGCATCAATCTGCTCATTGGTCAACAAAGTATTGTCTGTTGCCCCACCGGCTTGCTCAGGGAAGTTTTGCGCCGTATAAGGTTCGCCCAATTTGATTTTGGTTTTAATGCTTTTTTGCGTTAAATCCACATTCGCCTCAGTATCTGCCAACCAAGGGAAAGAAGGCATATTCGACTGCGGCACACGGCTGCGGGGATCAATCAAATGCAGCATATGCCATTCATCCGAATATTTGCCGCCCACACGCGCCAAATCAGGACCTGTACGTTTTGAACCCCATTGGAAGGGACGATCATAAGCGGATTCTTCCGCCAAAGAATAATGTCCGTAACGCTCGGTCTCCCAACGGAAGGGGCGAATCATTTGCGAATGGCAGTTATAGCAGCCTTCGCGTACATAAATGTTAAAACCCGCCAAACGCAGAGGATCGTAAGGTTTAACAAAGGTATTCTCGGCATCAGGACGCACCGATTTATCGTTAAGTAAAGGAACGATATGCACCAGTCCGCCCCAAATGACCGTTAAGGTAGAGAGTACGCCGAGCAATACAATGCTTTTTTCAATTTTCTCATGACTGAATTTCATTTTTTATTCTCCTTGTCGGCTTATGCTGTTTGCGGATTAACCGCTTGCGCGCTGCGCTTGGCTTCGTCTTTGCGCGGCAAGGTCATCAAGCAGTTATAAGCCATTAAGCACATGCCCGTGAGGAATACCACACCGCCGATCAGGCGTACAAACCAATAGATGTACTTCTTATCTACGATTTCAAGGAATGAGTAGGTTAAGGTGCCATCCGGGAAAGTTTCGCGCCATAACAAGCCTTCCATGATGCCCGCCACCCACATAGATGTGGTGTAAAGCAAGATACCGATGGTTGCCAACCAGAAGTGAACGAAAATAAGTTTAGTCGAATACATCTCGGTTTTACCGTACAAACGCGGCAGCATATGGTATAGAGAACCCATGGTAATCATCGCTACCCAGCCCAAAGCGCCGGAGTGCACGTGAGCAACTGTCCATTCGGTATAGTGCGATAAAGCATTAACGGTTTTCACTGCCATCATCGGTCCTTCGAAAGTACTCATGCCGTAGAAAGACAGTGCTAAGAACAGGAAGCGGATAATCGGGTCGGTAATCAATTTATCCCAAGCACCTGACAGCGTCATCATGCCGTTGATCATACCGCCCCATGAAGGCACCCACAGAATTACTGAAAACACCATACCTAATGATTGCGTCCAATCAGGCAAAGCGGTGTAATGCAAATGGTGCGGACCTGCCCACATGTAGATGGAAATCAGCGACCAGAAGTGCATGATAGAAAGACGGTAAGAGAAAATCGGGCGACCGGCTTGCTTAGGAACAAAATAATACATCATGCCTAAGAAAGCTGCGGTTAAGAAGAAGCCTACCGCATTATGCCCGTACCACCACTGCGCCATGGCATCCACCGCGCCGGAGTAGAAAGGATAGGAGTGGAACAAATCGATAGGCAGGGCCAGGTTGTTGAAGATATGCAGAATCGCCACGGCGATGATATAGGCGCCGTAGAACCACAGGCCCACATAAATATGCTTTTCCTTGCGCTTGCCGATGGTGATGAAGAAGACCGCACCATAGACCACCCAGACCACCGCCAGCAGAATGTCCAGCACCCAGGGCAGCTCGGCATATTCTTTGCCTTGGCTGTAGCCGAAGATATAGCTCAATACCGCCAAGAGCAAGACCAATTGGAAGCCCCAGAAGGTAAAGGCCGCCAATTTGTCCGACCACAGGCGCACGCCGCAGGTGCGTTGCACAATGTAATAAGAAGTAGCAAACAGGGCATTGCCGCCGAAAGCAAAAATTACGCCGCTGGTATGCACAGGGCGTAAACGGCCAAAGTGCAACCAAGGAATATTCTCAAGAAAATGTGGATTATAAAGCTGATAAGCGATGATTACCCCGACGAGCATGCCCACTACTCCGAAAAGAATGGATGCCCAAGCAAACTGCTTAACGACTTTGTAGTTGTAGGTTGTATCTACGGTCATGTCGCGCCTCATTTTGTAAAGTTAATGTCCAACACAGCAACAAGTGCTGTCTACTTGTCTAGATAGCTAGCCAACTTCTAATTGGAAATGTCCGAGCTTTCCCAATTAAATAAGTGTCGGTATCATAGCATGACTAAAAATTCATAACAATACATTCATTAATGTAGGTGTTATTTTTTAACCTTAAAAATCAATCGACTAACAGAACTCTTTTAGTTCTATTTGAAATCTCTTTATTTTTACTAAAGAAATTTTTATAAGTTAAGACTTAGTTAATAAAAAAGCGGCTGCCGCCGCTTGTGTTGCTTATGCTTAAAAATAGCGCAGCCACAAATAGATATGCGCTAATAAAACGGTAGCCAACATTAAGCCGAATCCGTATTTGACATATTGCAGCATACCGATAGGCTGCTTCGCTTTTTCTGCGAAGGCGGCGACGGTTAGGTTTGCACTGGCGCCGATCAATGTACCGTTGCCACCCAAACAAGCGCCCAATGCCAATGCCCACCACACCGGTTGGAAGGTTTCTTGCGCAATATTCGCCCCTGCGGATTCCAGTAAGGGAATCATGGTTGCCACAAAGGGGATATTATCTAAAATTGAGGATAAGACGGCAGAAACCCATAAAACGGCAAAAGCCATTTTTTCGATATCGCCGTTTGTAGCCGCAATCAATTTATCGCCTAAAATCGCCAATAAACCGCTATGCTCCACCGCGCCTACAATGATAAACAAGCCCATGAAGAAGAAAATCGTTACCCATTCCACTTCTGCAAATACATGATGAATACTCTCGCCCTGTTTTTCCGCAGGTTGTTTGCCATAAGCCAAGAGCATCAACAATGCTGCGCCCGACAGAGCTACCGTCCCCGGCTCGATATGCAAAGGATGTCCGACAATAAAGCCCAATAAGACCAATCCAAACACCAGCGCCGATTTTTTCAGCAAAGCCGCATCGTGAATCGCCTCTTTTTCATTAAAGCGCATGATTTTCGCGCGGGCACGCAATGTAGCGGATAATTTATTACGATAAAAAAGCCAAAAATACACACAGATAACTAAAAGAATAAAAAAAGCAATCGGCGCCATGTGCAGCAAGAAATCACTAAAACTCAATTTCACCGCCGAACCGATAATGATATTAGGCGGATCGCCGATTAAGGTCGCCGTGCCGCCGACATTTGCCGCAATAATGGTGGCAAATAAATAGGGAAAAGCGCGCACACGCAATTGTTCGGTAATCAATAAAGTAACCGGCGTAATCAATAAGACGGTGGTAACGTTATCCAATAATGCCGAAAACACCGCCGTAATCACCACGATCATCAGTAAAATACCTATCGGATCGGCGCGTACCGTTTTTGCCGCCTTAATCGCCACATACTGAAACACGCCTGTTTTCGCCGTAATGCTGACCAACATCATCATGCCGATTAAGAGCCACAACGTGTTGAAATCCACGGCATCAATCGCCTGCTGCTGATTGAGCAAACCGCAGTAAATCATCAAGCAAGCACCTAAAGTCGCAATCACGGAACGATTTAATTTCTCCGTAATCAATATGATATAAACAATCACCAAAATAATGCCCGATAACCACATCGGGTTCATGCCAAAAACGGCTGCATGTTCATGCATGATTTACTCCTCATCCCGCACAGTGGCATGAATGGAATCCAACACACCTTTCACGGTAATCACGCCTAAAAACTGGCGGCTATTGGGCGCAAGCACCACCACATGATAATGATAGTGATACAGCAGATTCAGCGCTTCCATAATAGAGGTCTGCGGCGTACAAGTAGGCACATCATCTGTGAAAATATGATCTGTAATCAAAGAATCGCCGATTTCTTGCAAGCGCTCGCCCAGCTCATCCAGCGTGGTTTGCATAAACATCAAATCAAAAGGATTTTTTCCTTCTTTAATGCTCACGCTGCTGGGCAATAAAAGCTTAATCAGGGTCATGCTGGAAAAAGTGCCGACAAAATTACCGGCATCATCGACCACCGGCAAAAACCGCGTACCCACCTGTCGAATAATCGGAAATACCTCTTTAATCGTCATTTTAGGATGTAAAATTCTCGGCTCAGCAATCATGATGCTGCTACAGTTTGCGCTCATCTCAACCTCTCTTTTGATGAAAATCGCGCAAAATATAGCCGCCTTTGCAATCGGCAGCAAATTTATTTTTTAATACAAGTTAACAATATAATAATAAAAGTTTTTTCATAAGATACGACTTAGATAAAAGCCAATAGCAAAGGCGCGAATGCACCGCCGATATACGCCAACAGCCACAGGGCAATGCTGTCGCTAAGGCGCCGCAATAAAGCAAAATAACCCCAGACATAGACAAAAACGACAAGAGCGAGCAAAGCGATATGCAGCCAAGGCATCTGATTGAATAAAAGATTCCACAGCACACTGAAAACGCTATAAGCAGCCGCCCACGCCCATTGCCATGCTTTGCCAGCATTCACCGCTTCTTGGATTTTAGCAAAAGCCAATAAGATCAAGACTTCTATCATCGTTGCTCCTCGTTTTGGGGAATTGAATATAATCCGCCCCTAACATAAGGCAAAAAGGAGCGGCTATGCAATTATTTATCCTGATTCGCGGACATCAGGGCTCGGGCAAATCGACTTTCGCCGCGCAGAAGATAGCGGAATTTCAACAACAGTATCCGCAGGCGGAGATTGTGCATATTGAAAATGATCTGCTGATGACGGATGCACAGGGGGCATATCATTGGTCGCCGGAGGGGCTGAAAGCGGCACAGGCAAGGGGCGAGAGAATGATGCGCAGGGCTTGCAAGCATGCGCTCGCCAATCCGCAACAGGCGATGCTCATCATCAATTCCAATACCAATCAGACAGTCGGCGCTTGTCGGATATGGCTGGAACAGGCGAAAAAATACGGCTTAAGCTGCGAAACCTATTGTCTGAGTAATTTTTTCCCAAACCGGCATGCGGTAGAAGATGAAGACGTGATCGCCGCCTATTTGCGGATTCGCCGACAACGCGTCAGCGGCGAGATTGCCGTGTCTGCTGTGCGCGGTATGAGTGCGGCATTACGCGATGTAATGCGGCAGATGCAGACAATCGGCGAGCATGATTTGCCTTTCGACGAGGTAAGGCAGACTTATGTCAGCGAGCAATATTTGCGCTTGGGACGACTAAATTTTGTCAGCAAGACGTCTTCGCAATATCCTGATTTGCGGCTGCTGAAATATTCGCATCGGGTCAAGCGTTTTGATGCCGCTTTATTAGAAATGCGCGGCTTGGTGCTGGATAAATACAATCACATTATCGTGCGTCCTTTTAAGAAGGTCTTTAACTACAGCGAAAGACTGGCGAAAAATAGACGCTTTCCCCTGAAAATCGAGGATTCGCACTGCATTGACGCCGTCGTGAAAGTCGATGGTTTTTTAAGCTGCTGCACCTTTGTCGATTTGCCGCACGAACACCCTAGTTATGCGGCAAGTTTCAATCGGCAAGTGCTGTATTCCACCACCGACTCATTGGACGACTCTTATGCGCAAATGACGAAAAAGCATTGTCAGGCTTATGAAGCCCTATTCCGCAGCTATCCTAACCATACCTTTTTATTTGAGATTAACGATGCCGCAGCCCCGCATACCATTCAAGAAGCCTTGGGCGAGACCTTAATCGGCGCGGTGGAAGTTATCAGCGGTAACATGTTCAGCCAAGATCGCTTAGACGAAATCGGCGAAACCTACGCTATCCGCCGCCCCGCCCGTTTGCGCAATATCTGTTTCGGCGAACTCAAGGAATTATTGAAAAGCGTGCAACATGAGGGCTTTATGGTCTTTGACTCGCATAGCCAAGCCTTACTGTTTCAGCTCAAATCGTCCCACTACCTCATTTCAACATTCTTCAGCTACAACAAGAAATACAGGCTCGAAGACAGATTAAACAAACACCGCCTTGGCGAAGCATTCTATCCTTTGATTGAGCATATTCAGGCGCAGCAAAAACACTTCAATCAACTAAACGAAGCGGAAAAAATCGATTACATACGGCGTTTTTTACAAGAGCCGCATTTTCTTTACCGCTAAGCGGCACAGCGCGAAAATGCCGCCGAATTAAGCACTTTTATTGTCGCCGCCCGCTAAACAACGTATTATCGGCGACTTTGCTTATTTTGGAGGAATCATGGCTTATTGGTATCAAAAATCGCTCTTGGATTTGACCGATCATAGCGCGGAAGCGGTGCGTGAATTGCTCGAGCTGAGTGCGCAATTAAAAAGCGAAAAAAAAGCAGGAAGGGAAAAACGCCGTCTGCAAGGTAAAAACATCGCTTTGATTTTTGAAAAAACCAGCACGCGTACCCGCTGCGCCTTTGAAGTCGCCTGCGCAGACCAAGGCGCTTTCAGCACCTTTTTATCCCCCGAACATTCCCAATTGGGCGCCAAAGAAAGCATTGCCGACACCGCACGCGTATTAGGCAGAATGTATGATGCGATTGAATACCGCGGTTTTGCCCAAGAAACCGTGCAAGCCTTAGCGAAATTTGCCGCCGTACCGGTGTATAACGGGCTGACCGACCTCGCCCACCCCACGCAAATGCTGGCGGATTTGCTGACCATGCAGGAACACAGCGACAAGCCGCTGCAAGACATTGCCTTTGCCTATATGGGCGATGCGCGTTTTAACATGGGCAATTCCTTATTACTCGCCGGCGCATTAATGGGCATGGACGTACGGATTGCCGCACCTAAAGCCTATCAGCCCAACGCGGAAATTCTGCATAAAGCACAGCAACTTGCCGAGAACAGCGGCGCAAAAATCCTCATCACGGAAGAGGTGCAAGCGGCTGCGGCAGGTGCGGATTTTATCCATACCGATATTTGGGTTTCAATGGGCGAAGACAAAAGCGTCTGGGACGAGCGAATTCCCGCCTTAATGCCTTACCGCATCACACCCGAAATCATGCAAGTCGCCGGCGCACATGCAAAATTCATGCACTGTCTGCCCGCTTACCATGACCGCAAAACCCCGACCGGCGAAGCCTTTTATCAGCGGCAAAAATTAGTCGGCATCGAAGTGGCGCATAATGTCTTTGAAAGCGCCGCATCTATCGTCTTCGATCAGGCGGAAAACCGCATGCACACCATTAAAGCCTTATTAGTCGCCACCTTATGCGAGCATTATCAGGCGTGAATGTCGATGCCTTGATTATCGGCGGCGGCGCGGCAGGTACTTATTGCGCCATTCATGCCGCCGCACGCGGTCTGCGCGTCGCGATACTGGAAAAAAATCTCGATATCGGGGCCAAAATCCGCGTTTCGGGCGGCGGACGCTGCAATATGACCAACCGCGACATCGCCCCGCATGCCTATCTCTCTCATAATCCCAATTTTTGCCGCTCCGCCTTGGCGCGGCACAGCCAATGGGATTTTCTCGCTTGGTGCGAAGCGGCGGGATTAGACTATGAAGAAAAAACCCTTGGACAACTCTTCTGCCGGCAAAAAAGCCGAGGATTGATTACCGCCCTGCAAAAGGCTTTAGATGCGGCACAAATTCCTGTTTACACCGATACTTGCGTAGACAGCATCAGGCGTGATGGACAGGACTTTTGCCTGCATACCTCGCAAGGCGTATTCCGCGCCCCGCAAATCGTACTTGCCTGCGGCGGCCCGAGTTTCGCCAAATTAGGCGCCAGCGACCACGCCCTCGGTTTTGCCAAAAGCCTCGGCATTGCCACTTTTCCTTTCCGCCCTGCCCTTGTTCCTTTTACGCTGGCAGAAGCCATACCGCAATTGGCGGGATTATCCTGCCGTGTCAGCCTGCATACCGCGCAATCGCCTACCTTTACCGAGCAACTGCTCTTTACCCATCGCGGACTTTCCGGCCCTGCCATCTTGCAAGTCTCGAGCTATTGGCAGAAAGGCGAAACCGTTCATCTGAATTTTCTGCCCGATTGTCCCGCCGATGCTTTGGCGCAAGCCAAAGCGCAACATTCACCGCAATCACTGACGCAATGGCTCAAACAGTATTTGCCCAATGCTTTAGCGCAACACCTCGCCGCTCCTTATCCGCAGCGCCCGATATCCGAACTTGCCGACAAACAGATTCAAGCCATCAGCCAATCTTTGCAGGATTACCGTCTCATTCCCAGCGGCACGGAAGGTATGAAAAAAGCCGAAGTCAGTACCGGCGGCATTGATACGCGCGCCCTCGATCCGCGCACAATGGCAGTCAAATCGCAGCCGGGCATGTTTGTTATCGGCGAAGCCTTAGATGTAACGGGTTGGCTGGGCGGCTATAATTTCCAATGGGCATGGTCTTCCGCTTGGTGCTGCGCCCAAGCCCTAAACAAACATTTGTGAGCATTTGATAATATTTATCTCATTAGACAGTAATCATCCATCAGTAATTAATCGCTATAATCACGACTCACTCACAAAAAAGCAAAGGAGCCTTTCATGGCAGAAGATCGTGTAGAAGTTCTCGAAAAACAATTAGCCGAGATGAAAAAAGAATTTGCCAATACGCAAAAAGAGCTGAAATCATTTTTAGATAAAGCCTTAAACGAAGCAGAGGACGTTTATGAAGACGGACGCGACGAAGCCGCTCATTTCTTTGAAAAAGCACGACGTAAAGGGCGTAAAGCATGGAATGAAGTGCAAAACGTCGGCGGTGACTGGACGGACGAAGTCTCTAGCTGCGTGAAAAAACATCCTTATTCCGTAGCGGCAGTCATTGGCGGTCTTGCTGTTTTCGCCGCCATCATTTACCGCTGCGCCGAAGACAACACCTCACGCGAATGGTATCGCCGTTGGCGTTAACATAAGCACACACGCTTAGCAAAAACCCTTCCTTACGGCAGGGTTTTCTTTTATTTGTAATTTATTGAATGAAATCCACATATTCTTGCATGAGGTCCTTCCAAATCTTGAAGGTATCTTCAAGATTGGCTTTCTCAACGCCATGCTTTAAGTTTACATCCCAATCCAAAGCCGGATCGCCATCTACATCAAGGAAAGCGCGACCGAAGCGTTTGTTTTGGTTCCAATCATTGACCTTTTCTAAATCTACTTCCGAACTGATTTCCCAAGCAGCATCAAAAGCAATGGTCGTGCAATTTTTTCCGTTTTCGCAATCATGGAAAATGATTTGATATTTATATCCTTCCATACGTCCTTGAATCAAAGGATCGCCATGCTTGTCATTAGACAATTCCGCGCTGCCAAAACCTTTGGCAATCTCTAAAATTTTATTCGGTTCAGTCGCATCGACCGTTGCCGCCATTAGATTAAGACTCATGGCGCTTAAGGCAAGTAAGAAAGCTTTACGCATATTCATATCCTCTGTTAGTAAAAGAGCGGTATTATAGCGAACCTCCTTCTGCCAACCAAGAAATCAACTGTGCCTCATCCACAATCACCACACCTAGATTTTGGGCTTTATTCAATTTACTGCCAGCTTTTTCTCCCGCCAAGAGATAATCGGTTTTTGCCGACAAACTGCCGCTGATTTTCGCCCCCAGTTTTTCTAAAGCCGCCTTGGCTTCTTCGCGCGTAAAATGCGCTAAAGTACCTGTCATGACGATGGTTTTGCCCGAGACGGGACTATCGCCAGCAATTTCTTGCACTTCCATTTCCTGCCACACAATGCCTTGTGCCTGCAAATCCGCCATCACGGTAAGATTGGCGGCATCTAAAAAGAAATGGCGGATATATTGCGCCATCACAGGTCCGATACCGTCAATTGCCTGTAATTGGATTTCATCGGCTTGGATAAGCTCCGGCAAGCGGCGAAAATGCTGCGCCAGCAAATTCGCACTGACCTGCCCCACTTCGCGAATGCCCAAAGCATAAATGAAACGCGCCAACGTCGTCTGCTTCGCCGCTTCTAGCGCATTCATCACATTTTGCGCCGATTTTTCCGCCATGCGCGGCAAAGCCGCCCAATCGGCAAGGCTTAATTTGAACAAATCCGCAGGACTATGCACGCTGCCGTTTTCCACCACCTGCTCAATCAATTTATCGCCCAAGCCCTGAATATCCATTGCTTTGCGCGAGGCAAAATGAATCAGCGCCTGCACGCGCTGCGCCTTGCAATGCAGACCGCCCGAGCAACGCGCCACCGCCTCGCCCTCAGGACGCAGCACTTCCGAACCGCAGACAGGACAATGCTCGGGCATCACAAAAGGCTGACTATCGGCAGGACGCTTTTCCACCACGACCTTAACCACTTCGGGAATCACATCGCCCGCGCGGCGGACAAATACCGTATCGCCCACGCGCACATCTTTGCGCGCCACTTCATCGGCATTATGCAAAGTGGCATTGGTAACGGTTACGCCGCCTACTTCCACCGCCTGCAAACGCGCCACCGGCGTTACCGCGCCCGTACGCCCAACCTGCACGTCAATGCCTTCCACAAGGGTGGTTTTTTCCATCGCCGGGAATTTCCATGCAATCGCCCAGCGCGGTGCGCGCGAGCGAAAACCTAATGCCTGCTGCGCCGCAAAAGCATCCGTTTTAAACACCACACCGTCGATTTCATAAGGCAATGCCTCGCGTTCGGCAGCCAGCTCATCCATATAACGGGCGGCAGCGGCAACCCCGCCTATCAAACTGCGCTGCCAATCACAGACCGGAAAACCGAAGCAGCGCAACTGCGCTAAGAATTGCGTATAAGTCTCGGGCAAAGCAAAGCCTTGTATTTCGCCGTAACCATAAGCGAAAAATGATAATTTTCTTGTTGCGGTAATCGTGGCATCCAATTGGCGCAAACTGCCTGCGGCAGCATTGCGCGGATTGGCAAAGGTTTTGCCGCCCGAGGCAAGCGCGGCGGCATTTAAGGCGAGAAACGCCGCTTTCGACATATATACCTCACCGCGCACTTCCAAGACCGCCGGCGGATGTTGCGCCTGCAAACGCGCGGGAATATCGGCAATGGTGCGGATATTGGTGCTGACGTCCTCGCCCGTTTCGCCGTCGCCGCGCGTGGCGGCTTGCACCAAAACGCCTTGTTCATAGCGCAAATTAATCGCCAAACCGTCAAATTTCGGCTCGGCGGAAAGCGGCAAGCCTTCGCCCAAACGCTCCTGCAAACGGCGGAAAAATGCGGCGAATTCTTCTTGATTAAACACATTATCCAAAGACAGCATCGGCACCTGATGGCGCACCGTCGTAAAACCTGCCGCCGCCTTGCCCGCCACGATTTGCGTAGGCGATTGGCTGTCGGCGGTCAAGTCCTGCAATTGCTGCCGAATCTCTTGCTGACGAATCCAAGTTTCAATATCGCTGCCTTGTGCCTGCAAAGCGGTCAATTCCGCCTGCAAAGCCAAGCGCTGTTCTTCCAGCCATTGCTGTTCTTTCTGCGCCAGCTCGCGCAGCAGGGCATCATATTGCGCATCGGCAATCTGCGGATTGTCTTCTTCGTAATAATAGCGGTTATGTATTTGAATTTCTTCGCGCAAAGCCGCCACTTCGGCAGCTAAATCTTCTAGCGCTGATGAGCGGCTAACCATTGTTCATAATCTCTTTGGAATTTTTCTGCCGCATGGCGGTAAGTAAGCAAATCTTTGGCGGTAACTTGACGGCGTTCAAAATCGCACAAACGTCCGCCACAAAGCTCCGCCATATCCTTGCTAATCGCCAGAAAATTTTCCCAATCTTTTACCGCATCGCCGCAATTAGGCAATTGCAAGACTAGCATCACGCCGTCAATCGGCGCCATATGCTCCAAATCCTGCGCAAAAATGCCCGGACTATGGATGTTGAGCATGCTGAATAAAATATCGCGCCCGTTTTCATTGAGCAATTCATATACGCCACTGGGCGAACGTTGCAAACCGAAGGTTTTGACCAAAGCGGCGATGTCGTCGCCGCTGAAATGCTGACCGATGCGCGCCATAATACTGAGCGGCAAATCAATAGTCGGCGTATCAGGCAGACTGTCTGCGGTCGGTAAAGCGGTTTTGCCGAAAAAGCCGGGATTGAGACGTGATGTTTTTTGCGCTTGTGCGCTAAGCAAAGGGGCTTGTCCTGCGCGCTGCAATAGTAATTGTTTCAATTGTCGCTGACGACGTAAATAAATGCGCCGCGCATAATGCAAAAGCAAAAGCGCCAAACCTGCGCCCAGCAACCTGACAATCCACAACATCATTTCCTGACTCATTCACACTCCCCGTTTCCCAAAGCATCTTCCAGCCTGAACATCAAATAATCGTCAATGGCATATCCCTCGCGCTCAGACAAAGCAAAATGACAGACACTCCGTCCGCAACGATGCAAAGTCTGCCTATCGCCGCTTTCCAAATAATGCCATTTCGGCAAGGGCTTATTTTCATGACGTAAACGATAAGCGCAAGTCGGCGGCAGCCAACGAAAATCCTCGCGGGCAATCTCCGCCAAATTCAGGCAATCCGGCACTTTCTGCGCACGATTGGGATAATCGCCGCATTGTGCCGCCTCGATATCGAGCAGCGAACAAGCCACACGGGAGAAGTAAACTTCTCCCGTGTCAATATCTTCCATTTTATTCAAACAACACAAGCCGCAACCGTCGCAGAGCGCTTCCCACTCCTGAGCATTCAGCGCATCTAGCGGCTTGTGCCACCAAGGGCCGGTCAAATTAATTCAAGCCTTGAATATACAGACTGACCGCCTCGATTTGGCGCGGCGTCAATTTACGCGCCACATCGCGCATCATCTCATTCGGATCGTTGGCGCGCATTTCATCAGCCGCCAAAGCGCTGTCGCTTGCCTGCTGATCGACATTCGCCGCATGTTGGAAATGCTGTAACTGCATACGGTTGTATTCGGCCTGCTGACCCGACAAAGCAGGGAAAGCCGCCGGCGGAATACCTGCTCCTGTCGGACCATGACAAGCCGAACAAGCGGGAATGCCGCGCGCCAAATCGCCGCCGCGATACAATGCCTGACCTTCCGCCAACATTTCTTCCGGCGTATCGCCGCGTCCCTGCGTTGCCGCAGGCGGCAAAGCCAATGAAGCATAATAAGCGGACACGTCTTCCATTTCCTGATCGCTGAGCATCGCCGCCTGCGCGCCCATCACGGCATTGCTGCGTGCGCCGCTTTTAAAATCTTGTAACTGTTTCAGCGTATATTTGGCGCTCTGTCCCGCCAAACTCGGCCAAATAGGATTAAGCGACACGCCGCCCGCACCATGACAGGCCATGCATAAGGTCTCCGCCTTTTCCTTGCCGGCCTCTAGGTTTGCCTCGGCAAATGCCATCATACTGGCGCCTAATGCCAATATTGCAACTGCTGTTTTTTTCATAATTTGCTCCATGATGTTTCAACGCACAGAACGACACACAAAGCGTCGCTCTACGTGTTGCCCTGAATTGAAAAAAGTTATTAAGCCTCTCTCAATTCCATTATCCTACCTGAAGAGAGGTCTTTCAACTAGTAAGAAATTTTGATGAATTGTCTTGCGCGAATTTCCGCTATAATCCGCAGGCTTGTTTTTAAACATTCTACATTATATGCGAAATCCCTATCATCAGGCAAAATTTGCCTTCTCTGCCAATGCCAAAAAGCAGCTGCCCAATGATGCGAGGGCGGAAATCGCCTTTGCCGGCCGTTCCAATGCAGGCAAATCTAGCGCCTTAAACACCCTGACCGACCAGAAAAATCTGGCGCGCGTATCCAAAACCCCCGGCCGCACGCAATTAATCAACTATTTCTCGCTGGCACAAGCCGGCGATTATTTAGTCGATTTACCCGGCTACGGCTATGCCAAAGTGCCGGAAGAAATCCGCAGCCATTGGGAACGTTTGCTGGGCGATTATTTGCTCACGCGCGAAGCCCTGCGCGGCGTAATTCTGCTGATGGACAGCCGCCATCCGATGAAAGACTTGGACATCCGCCTACTGGAATGCTGTGCCGAACGCCAATTACCGGCACATATTCTGCTGACCAAAATCGACAAACTGAGCAACAGCCAAGCCGCGCAGCAATTGCAGGCGATGAAAAGCGAAATCGTGAACTGGAACGCGCCCTTTAGCGTGCAAACCTTCTCTAGCCTTAAAAAACAAGGTTTGCCGCAACTGATTGCACAACTCAACCAATGGTTTGACTATGATTGCTGAACTGACCGGAAACCTTTCCCTATGGATACTGCTCGCGCTGTTCACCGTCGGCTCCTTAGCCGGCTTTGTGGACACCTTAGCCGGCGGCGGCGGTATGCTGACCGTGCCCGCCCTACTGATTTCCGGACTTCCGCCTGATACGGCACTTTCGACCAACAAACTGCAAAGCAGTTTCGGCACCTGCTATGCCGCTTGGTATTTTATCCGCCGCGGACATCTGAATTTCCGCAAACTCCTGCCCGGTATTATCGCCTGCGCAATCGGCTCGGCATTAGGTAGCGCCGTGGTGCAAATTCTGCCCAAAGATTGGCTGAGTAGCGTGATTCCCGTCTTATTGATTGTCGTTGCCGCTATTTTTATTTTCATGCCGGCGCTGGGCGAAGTCGAACAGGAAGCCCGTTTGCCCATGAGTGCCTTTTTAATCGGCGCACTGGCACCGATTGGTTTTTACGACGGCTTTCTAGGTCCCGGCACCGGCAGCTTTATCCTGCTCTCCTTAATCGCTTTGCGCGGCTACACCCTGCAACACGCCACTATTGAAGCCAAACTGTATAACGGCACCACCAATCTCGTCGCCCTCTTCATTTTCATGCTGGGCGGCAAAATCATATGGCTTGTCGGCTTTGCCATGGCGGCGGGACAACTCATCGGCGCGCGCATTGCCTCGGGCATGATTTTAAGCAAAGGCAATAAACTCATCCGCCCCATGGTGATTACCATGTCTATACTTATGAGTCTGTATTTAATAGGAAAAAACTGGTTTCACCTTTATTAAAACGCAAATTTAGGCGTAATTATTCCTATATACTAAAAAACCATTGCGCCGTCATTCGTAATATGACGACGCAATGGTTATCTTAAATCGTCGGAGAGGCAGACATTTACACAAAGCGGCGAGCCGGCAATTATCGTATAGTTTCTTCAGGTTAAAGCGTATCCTTTTAATCTGAAGAAACTATAGTTTTCTATTCTTCGACGATAAGCTCAAATCATTCCACCGCAGCCAAGGTATTGACCAGCCATTGCCAAAATTGCGCCACGCTTTCAATATGCACGCGTTCATCAGGGGAATGCGGCATTTCTATCGTCGGACCGAAGGATGCCATTTGCCAATGCGGATAATACTGCGCCAATAAGCCGCATTCCAGTCCTGCATGAATGACGGTAATCAGCGGCGTTTTGCCTAAGAGTTTTTCACCTTCGCGCGAGAGTACATCACTAATTGTCGAGCTGGGCGCAGGTTGCCAGCCGGGATAAGTACCGCTTAATACCGCGCTGCCGCCCGCCAAGCGGAAGAGATCCGCCATGCGCTCCGCCAAATCGTCACGCGCCGCATCGTCTAAAGAGCGCAGCAGGCAATGCACCTGTAATTGATCATGTTCGCAGCTGATTTTGGCAAGATTGGTCGAGGTTTCCACCAAGCCCGCCACCGCCATGCTCATGCGGTCCACGCCGTTCGGGCATAAATACAGAGTGCGCAGCAGATTTTCCTGCGTTGCCGCCGTCCAGACTTGCACCGGTTGTGCAACAGGGCTGAGTTCGATGCGCAATGTTTGTTCATCCGCCGCCAAAGCACGTTTAATGGCAGGAATAAGCTCATCAATCTGCGCCTGCAATTGTGCTTGAGAAAGCGCCGAAGCAAAGACCGCCTGCGCTTCGCGCGGAATGGCGTTGCGCAAACTGCCGCCGCCCACTTCGGCAATCTGAATGTTGTCTGAAAGTTTACGCAGCAGGCGCAATAGAATTTTAATCGCATTGCCGCGCTGCTTGTGGATGTCGATGCCGGAATGTCCGCCTTTCAAACCGCGCACTTGCAATTGGAAGCCCGCCTGCGTATTGGGAGCAAATGCCAACGGCAGACTGAAGCTGCCGTCCACGCCGCCTGCACAGCCGATGCAGATTTCGCCTAATTCTTCGCTGTCCAAATTCAGCAGATAATCGCCTTGCAGCCAACCGCCCTGCAAACCTTTGGCGCCGTCCATACCGGTTTCTTCAGTCGCGGTAAAGAGAGCTTCAATCGGCCCATGACTGAGGGAATTATCCGCCAATATCGCCAAGGCTGCCGCCGCGCCGATGCCGTTATCCGCGCCTAAAGTCGTACCGCGTGCCTTGACCCACTCGCCGTCAATATAGGCTTGAATCGGATCGCGGCTGAAATCATGGGAACTGTCTTGGTTTTTCTGCGCCACCATATCCAAATGGCTTTGTAAAATCACACCTTTAACCTGTTCTTTGCCGGCGCTTGCCGCTTTGCGTACCAAGACGTTGCCGGCGGCATCGCGCTCCGCCCACAAGCCCAATCGCGCCGCTTCCGCCAATACGAAATCCTGCACCGCCGTTTCTTGATGCGAAGGGCGCGGAATCTGCGTCAATTGATAAAAATAGTGCCACAATCCTGCGGGTTTTAAGTCTTGAATGCTCATCATCTGCTCCTTGTCTTAACGAAAACGGCTTTTTAAAGGCGCGCTGGCTTGGGCGCGTCCCCATTGTCCGAAAATATGACCTTTTATGCGCTCGATAAAGGATTCGTTCGCCTCATAGCTAATCTGCCAAATCTGGTGGCTGTCGATATGTTCCAACAAATAATCGTCGCTGACCTGCACGCGGTCAATCAAGCCCTTTGCCAATGCCTGACTGCCGTACCATGTCTCGCCGGTAGCAATCGCTTCCACGTCCAATTGCGGGCGCATGGCGGCAATGTGATTTTTAAATAATTCATGCGTTTCCGCCAATTCTTTTTTGAATTGCGCACGGTCTTCATCGGTATTTTTGCCAAAGACAGTCAAACTGCGCTTATGTTCGCCGGCGGTGTGTTGCTCATATTGAATATAGTTGCGGCTCAGCAATTCATGGAAATTCGGCACCGCCCCAATCACGCCCACCGAACCGATAACGGCAAAAGGCGCGGCGATAATTTCCGTACCCACGCAAGCCATCATATAACCGCCGCTTGCCGCGATTTTATCCACCGCCACCACCAGCGACAATTCCTTAGCACGCAAACGTACCAATTCCGAAGCCGCCAGCCCGTAGCTATGCACAAAACCGCCGCCGCTTTCCAAACGCAGCAAGACTTTATCTGTCTTTTCCGCCACTTGCAGAATGGTAGAAATATGCTCGCGCAAATCCGCCACCGCAGAAGCTTCCACATCGCCGTCAAAATCCAACACAAACAAACGCGGCTTTTCCGTCTCATCTTGGGCTTTTTCCGCTTTTTTCAGCGCTTTTTCACGCGCCTTCCATGCCTTTTTATCCAGCATCTGCGCATACAGCTGCTCGCGCCAATTGATGAACGTATCGTTAAGAGAAGTGATTTTGAGCTTATTCTCCTCATCATCGTCATCGCCGCCTTTCAGCGCCACTACCGCCGCCACTAACACAATCAGCAATACCACCGCCGTCAAGCCCTTAGCGAAAAACAAGGCATAAGCCTGCCAAAATTCCATCATCATCGATTCTCCTGTTGCATCAATATAAAGCAAGAGCCAAAAAACAAGACATGCAGCAAGACAAAAACTGCCGTCTGCACATGAAAAATTCCCTGCGTAAACAAAGCCGCATGCGAAAAAGGCGAGAGCCATCGCACAATATCCGCCGCCGGCGCCGGCTCGTAAACCAATAAAGGCGACAGCCACAGCAATAAAAGCAGCACCGCCGCCGCCAAAGCGGTGGTTACGCTATGGCGCAGGCGCAGACTTAAAAGCCACACCAGCGCCAAAGCATAGAGACTCAAGAAAATTTGCGCCGCCGCTATGCCGTAAAGCAAACCCTTATCCCAATCGGTCTTCAGTCCCAAAAAGCCGACCGACAACCAAAAAGGCAGGCTTAGCAACATCACATTCAACCATAAAATCAGCGCTTTGCGCCACAAAACAGCCGCACCGGCAAAAGGCAGGGTCTGCCATTCGTATTCCTGCGCCAAAGCGCGTGCGCCGAAAAATACCGTCCACAGCAACATCGCATTGAGCAAAAGCTGATTCACCGGCAGCAGCAGCATCTGCGTTGCGCCGCGGCGATTTTCCAACTGCGCCAATTGCAAAGCCAAAGATTGATATTGTTGATAAGCCGAGAGAAAAAACAAAGCCAAAGCCAGCCACAAGCCTAATCGCAGCCATAAAGCGGCAAGACTAGATTGCAAATGCCATTCCTTACGCCATAAAGGATTCATGACGCCCTCCCCTGTTCCGTCTCAAGCGCCTCCGGCACAAGCAATGCCTCTCTTTGCGCCTGCAAAGCCGCCGCCGGATAATGAAAGCCCATACGCTGCAAACCCGCTTGCCGGCTTAATTGCTGCATTTTTTCCGCCCGCGCCTGCGTATCTGTAAAAAGATAACCGCTGCAAGAGCCCAAGCGCTGTTGAGCATCAAGACAGCTTTGCGCCTGCTCGGCAGTTTCCCATTCGCACCATAGCCAGCATTCCTCTTTCGCCGGCAAAGACAATGCCAAGCAATAGCCCTGCTGCAAGGCATAAACCCTATCGGCTAATGCCACGACTTCTTCCAAATCATGATGCACCAGCAATACGCCGGCAGACTGCGCCACCTGCCGCAAGATGGTGCGCAGCGCCAATTTCTGCCCCATATCCAAACCATTACCCGGCTCGTCAAGGCACAATAAATCGGGCCGCGCCGCCAAAGCGCCGGCTAAGGCAACGCGCTGACGAAAGCCGTGCGAAAGATGTTTGCAGGGCGTTGTTAAAACGCTTTCCAAGCCGCAGGCGGCAACCGCCGCCAATGCCGCCGCTTTGGCATCTGCCACCGCTTGGCAATCGGCGCTGCAATGAATAAAGGTTTCCACCGTCCAATCGGGATATAAAGCAGGTTTATCGCCCAGCCATACGATGCGCGGCATCGGCTGCGCATATTGCCGCTGCCCTGCTTGCGGTTTCTGCAAATTCGCCGCAATGGATAACAGCGTACTTTTGCCTGCGCCGTTTTCCCCAATCAATGCCACGATTTCACCGCGTGAGACCTGTAAATCCGCGTTTTTTAAGACAGTTTTACTACCATGGCGGTGCTGAATGCGGTGTAGTTGCAGTAGGATTTCGCTCATAGAATGACAATCACTCGACTAAAAAAAGTACCTTAACTTCAAAATAAGACTTAAAGATGCGCATTTTGTCAGAAGAAGCGCGGAATAACCGCATTTTGAAGTTAAGAGACTATAAAAAAACCCGCTTAAAAGCGGGCTTTCCTCAAGAAGCAAAACCTTATTTGATTTTCGCTTCTTTATAAATACAATGTTTACGCGCTACTGGATCAAATTTTTTGATTTCCATTTTTTCCGGCATATTGCGTTTATTTTTAGTGGTAGTGTAGAAATGACCTGTACCTTCTGAAGATACGAGGCGGATTTTTTCACGAACATTTTTTTTAGCCATGATTAACGTCCTTACACTTTTTCGCCGCGGGCGCGGATTTCTGTTAATACTGCATCAATACCGCGCTTGTCAATAATGCGCATACCGTTGGCAGAGACTTTCAGTTTGACGAAACGGTTTTCGCTCTCCACCCAAAAACGGTGTTCTTGGATATTCGGAAGAAAACGGCGTTTCGCTTTGTTGTTTGCGTGTGAAACCGTGTTCCCGACTAAGGGGCGTTTACCGGTTACCTGACAAATGCGTGACATGCCGTACCTCTGTATAAAGTCAATTAAAACTAATGGTGGCCAAGGGCGGAATCGAACCACCGACACGCGGATTTTCAATCCGCTGCTCTACCGACTGAGCTACTTGGCCGTTTAAGAAGGCGCGCATTAAACCGTATTTTGCCGATGCCGTCAAGCGCTTTTTAAAAATTTTTGCATCTTTGCGGCTAAAGCCTATTGCGGACGATATTCCTGCGGGCTGACATTTTCATTGCCGAATAAAAAAGCCTCCATTTTTTCGCGCAAAAAGGCTTTGGTTTCCGGCTCGAAAGAAGAGAGGCGGTATTCGTTAATCAGCATGGTTTGCTGCTTGAGCCATAATTCCCAAGCCTCTTTCGATATGTGCTGAAATACGCGTTCGCCGATCTCGCCCGGAATGGGTTTGCGCGGTAATTGTTCTGCTTCGCGTTGTAATTTTTGGCAAAATATGGTCGCCATTAGCCTCTCCGTATCTAAGATTTCTCTATAGTCGAAGAATTGAAAAAGTATTACGGTGTTGGCTCACCTTGCCGTACGCTTTTGTACTGTCTGCGGCTCGCCGCCTTGTACTACTGCTTCACTTCTCCGACTATACTATGCGGCGCGTATGATAGCGTAAACGGCACAGTTTTGCTTGTGCGGCATGCTACACTGACGCAAATTTTTCTTAAGAGACAGAGATGGCTTTATTGATCGGTATTGAGGGTAAGCAGTTGCAGGCGGCGGATGAGGCTCGGTTGCGCCATCCTCAGACAGCAGGCGTAATTTTATTCACGCGCAATTTTGAAGATTTGGCGCAGCTGTGCGCCTTAACCGCCGCTATCCGGACTATCCGTGCGGATCTGTTGATTGCGGTGGATCATGAAGGCGGACGCGTGCAGCGTTTTCGTCATGAATTTACGCATCTCCCCGAAGCCGCCGCTTTCGGACGCTATTTTGATCATGCGCCGCAGGGTGCCTGCGAATGGGCACAGGCGGCAGGAGCAATTATGGGGTATGAATTGCGCCGCGCAGATATTGATTTCAGTTTCGCGCCGGTGCTGGATTTGCAAGATGCGCAGTCCGATGTCATCGGCAACCGCGCCTTTCATGCCGAGCCTGCGGCGGTAGCGCTATTGTCTTGCGCTTTGCGCCGCGGTTTGCGGCAGATGGGCATGGCGGCAGTCGGCAAACATTATCCCGGTCATGGGCGCGTGCAAGGCGATTCCCATCTGATGCTACCCTGCGATAGGCGCGAGTATGCGCTGCGCGAGGCAGACCGCTTCCCTTTTTACGCCAATATCCAAGACGGCGTCGAGGCGATTATGAGCGCGCATATTATGCTGCCCGAAGACGACAAACCGGCGGGATTTTCCGCCCTCTGCCTGCAATCTTTGCGCGATATGGGCTTTGAAGGCGCGATTATCAGTGATGATTTGGACATGGCAGGCGCAAAATTTTTCACCAATCCTGCTGAACGCGTGCAGGCGGCATTAGATGCCGGTGCGGATGCAGCGATGATTTGCAATACTTTTGCCGATATGGACAGCGCGCTGGCGCAAGCACTGCATCTGCCGCAGCCCAAGCGCAGCAAAGCGCGCTTGCAGGCACTGCGTGCCCGAGTGCTGCCTGCCGAGCGACTGGCACAAGATTATGCCGCCGCGGAAGAAATTTACCGCCGTCATCACGCACGCGCCCTAGCTATGGCATAATACGCCCTCTTTTTTAGGACCATCTTATGGCTGATAAACTTGTCGTCATTATTTTAAACAGCTCTTTGGAATCGAGCGCGGAATTGGTTGAGCCGATTTACCATGCCACTGTTGCCGCATCGATGGATTACCGTGTAGAAGTGATTTTGGCCGGTCGCGCCGGCGAACTCGCCATGCGCGGCGCGGCGAATAAAATCCCCTCGCAGCGCAAACCTGACGAAACCATTTACGATTTAATCAAAGAAGCCTATCAAAACGGCGTGGTATTTAAAGTAAGCAAATTTGTCACCCAAGTTTGGAATGAAAAAGATTTAATTGCCGAAGTGAGCGAAACCGTAAGCAGCGGTTACATCATCGGCGAAATCATGAGTCCCAATGTCCGCACCCTGACCTATTAAGCCTATGTTTGTTTCACACACAGAACAACAAATAAAGACCCGCTCTAGATGTTGCCTGAACAGGAGGAGATTAGACCTCCTTCACACATTATCCTTTATAAAAGAGAAATATTTCAAATAGTAAGGAATTATTGATGAAAAATTTAACCAATAAAGAATTAGAAAACGTCCTTCGCCACAGCGAATGCCTGATTAGCGCCGGCGAAATCAATGCCGCTTACGACCGCCTTGCGGCACAACTCAATCTGCATTATGCAGGCTTGAACCCGATTGTCATGGTCGTGATGAACGGCGGACTGATTCCCGCGGGACAATTGCTCACGCGCCTGAGCTTTTATCACCGCATGGATTATCTGCACGCCACGCGCTACCGCGACAATGTCGGCGGCAAAGAACTGATTTGGAAAATGCGCCCCAGCGTCAATGTGAAAGACGAACACGTTCTACTCATCGACGATATTTTCGACGAAGGCATTACCCTGAAAGCCGTCTATGACGAACTCAAAGCGCAGCAGCCCGAAACCCTTTCCACCTGCACATTGATTAACAAAATCCACAACCGAAAAGTACCTGATTTCCAAATCGATTTTATCGGCACAGACGTTGCCGACCGCTACATTTTCGGCTGCGGCATGGATTATCACGGCTATCTGCGCCACCTGCCGGGCATTTACGCCCTGAAAGAAAATGCGCAACTCTAAAGCCCTGTGGCTAATCCCGCTATGTCTGACAGGCTGCCTTGCCCAAGGCAGCTATCACAATCAAAACACCGTGCATTTCTCCCATAGCGGCAACAGTATCAGCGAAACCAACTCGGGAAGCTACAGCCACATGGGTTTGCCGCCGGTCTCGGGCAGCCTTGCCGTACAAGGTTCGCAAGGCGCCGTTCTCATACACAGCCCCGCGCCACCACCAGTATATGTTTACGACTACCCCCGAGACAGCCACCGCGTTTACAGCGACGGCAATACCACCATTAGCCGCGGCACTATTTACCTCGGCGACTGCACACAAAACATCCGTCGGCACGGACGGATTTACAGCCGCCGCATTCCCTGCCCATACTAGGAGCATCATGCAGAAAATCAGCCTATTACTCCTTAGTGCCCTGCTTACCGCTTGCAGCAGCACCATCGGGCAAGAGCGCGATTATCATGTGGAACATTATTTGGACGCCAGCACGGATAACAGCATCGCGCAATGGCGCAAAGCGCGGCTAATCGGGCGCGATGCGCTGGTCGCCATTTATCCCGACGGACATTTTGAAATTGTGGAAGCCGTAACCCGTACGCGCTATATCTCTCCCAGTATGAGCCCTTATGTAAATGATTTTGTGCAATGTTATCTAAATATGCGCGGCATTTACAAAGCCACGCCCGTTATCTTGCAAGCCCCCTGCGACCGCGATCCGGAACGCTGGCGGCATCACGGTTTTCATGGTCTTATGGGCAGCGGATTCGGATTCGGCGGCTATCACGGCGTCGGTGTCGGCATTGGTGGCGGACACCGCAATATGGGCATCGGCATCGGCTTAGGTCTTTAAGATAAGTCGGTTAAAATCAAAATAAGACAAGACGGCAAAGCGCAAGCCGTACAGAGCATACGGCAAGGCAATGCCGTATCATTGTGATTGTAAGCGACTACAAATACATACAGCCATTGCGCATTCATCGCAATGGCTGTATGGCATCAGATTTCAAAAACGTTTTTATTCGCCTTCGGATTTATTGGATTTCAAGAGATTAAATAACATAAACAGCAGCAACACACCGGCAAATGCCAATTTGCCCCAAACGCGCTCCCACATGCTCAATTTAGATTTGCCGTCATCCCAAGAAGTATCGGCATTCAATGCCTTGCTAATCTCCAGCAAATCTTCCTTGCCCACATCGCTATAGGTATTCTCGTCAATATAGCCGCAATAGCGTTCTTCCCAGTTCCACACAGGAATAAACATAATGCTCAACTGCTTATAGCAATAACCGATATCCACGTATCTGCCTTGCACCTTCAGTTCTTCGATATCCGGCAAATCCGCTACGCGCTTGATATGATCGCCATAGCCGAAAAATGCCGGTTTGGCAGCATAAGCAGGCAAAACCGCAAGGCTCAGTCCCAATGCTAAGAGATATTTCTTCATTTTCTATCCTTTTATTAATGAAGCTGACATTATACAAGGATTATTCTCATTTCATACATCAAAAAAATACCGTAAATACTGCTTATTTTTTACTTTCTTGACATATATCAAGGCAAATGATTGCTGCGTAAGCGATTATAATGCCTTTCATTTCAATAAGAGGAGCCGACTATGAAACATTATCTGAACAAATTCTTCTGCCTTGCCGCTTTCGCCGCAGTAAGCGCGATTGCCGCCCCGACTTATGAATACGCATTGATCGATCAGACAGGCAAGACCGTCACACAAAAAGATTTCCCCGAGCAATATCAACTAATTGCCTTTGGATTTACCCATTGTCCGGACGTTTGCCCCACCACTTTGTTTGATTTCAAACAAGTGTTGGCAAATATGCAGCAGCCCGAACGCCTGCAAGCTATTTTCATCACTATCGACCCGCATCGTGACACGCCTGAAACGCTTGCAAAATACACCGGCTATTTTGACAAACGCATCCTCGCCTTAGGCGGCGAGCGGGCGGCAATCGACCAAGCCGTCGAGAATTTCAATGCCACTTACGGCTATCAAATTGGCGGCAAAAAAGCGGAATACGACAATCTGCCCAGCGACAAACCTTATGTCGTCTTTCATTCCACATTGATTTATCTCTTGGATAAAGAAGGCGAATTATTAGATATCTTTGATTATCAAAGCGGACACAAGCAATTGCTGGCAGGCATCGAAGCCAGTATCGCCGCCCGTGAACAGCAATAGGAGTGATAAGTGATATGAATACCTTTCTTCGTCTCTGCACGCTGATTCTTGCCCTTGCCGCTTGGCAAACGCCCGCACAAGAACAATCCAAAGTCGATTTATACAACCCGACCCGCCACGCCTTTATTGCCGGCACAGCAGTGCCCGCAATTGCCGTGGTCGACCTTGCCGAGCAAAAACAGATTGATTTGCTCAATCTGCCCGTGCAAGCAAAAGTCTTCGCCTCTAGCACCGATTCACATTATTTGGCTTTCAGCGACCGCATCGACAGAGCCGTTTACACTTTCAATTTAAAAACACGCGAAATCAAACGCCATCCTACGCCCAGCACCGCTTACCGCCTGATTTTTATCCCCAACAGCAGCAAAATCTTAGTCGTGCTGTTTAAAAACATCGCGGTCTTAGACTTTGCCAGCGGCGAACTCAATGTGATTGAAAAAGACTTCCAAAGCCTTTACACGCGCTACAACATCGTCTTCAGCATCTATAGCCGCACCGTGTGGGTAATGCAGGAAAACACGCCGATTATTTACCGCTACCGCCTCGACAAACCGCAGGAAGGCTGGTCGGAAATCACTATGGAAGGCGACAAAGGCTTCGGCATGGGCGCGCCCAGTTTTGAAGACAAAGTCATTGCCTTTAACACCTATTATGCCGATGAAGGCTTCATTTACTTCAATGACAGCGGCAAAGTCATCCGCACCGGCAAAATGCACGATTCCCGCCATTTAAATGAAGCCATGGTAGAGCCTTATGTCGATAACGGCACGCGCCACGTCATCTTCGGTGACAAACGCGGCAATTTGAAAATCTATGATTTGGACAAAAGCGACGAACCGATGGAATATCAAATATCTTTCCCGCCCAACCGCTTCCGCACCGGCTGGCTCGACCAATACCTGATTGTAGCAGGCGACCAAAACCTCGGCATTTATCCTTTTGAAGACATGGACAAAGGCACAGTCATCTCCTTCGGCTATGAAGAAAACGTCAATGACGTTTGGGTCAGCGGCGACAGCAAAACCCTGCTTTTCGGCACGGCGCGCAGCAACAAACTCGGCATCTTCGATTTGCAACGCCAAGTCCGCCTGCCCGACATTCCCTTAAGCGGCATCGCCGAAGTCGGGCGTATCCGCATGAATACCGCCAACACGATCTGTTATTAAGCCTCAGCAGCACCGCCAAGTGCTGCTTTTTAATCACTCATTATCATAAAGACAGCACAGCCATCTTTCTGTTCTAAAAAATAATCTTTACTAACATGACAATAATCACAAAAACAAATAGACAAGTATTTTTCACAAACTTTTTGTCAAAAATTTTTAACAAAATTGACGCAAGTCAAGGCGCTAAATCGGCAGACTTGTAAAATGAAAGCTCTTAACCAACTCGTAAGGAGAAAATCATGAAAAAGCTATTCTTAGCGATGACAGTGGCATCATTAAGCACCGGCGTATTAGCAGACACCGCAAGCACGCACACCGGCGGTTTAGAAGGCTATGAAGTCGGCAAACAAGCAGATATCGAAGCTTTAGAAGTCGTTACCCCGAAACTTCTGCCTGCGCCGCTCGTTCAAGAGCATAGCTTGGAAGCGCCGGCAAAACCACGCTTAGTCAAATACACCATGACCATTCAGGAAAAAGAAATCGAAGTCGAGCCCGGTGTGTTTATGTGGGCCTTCACCTTTGACGGCGCGGTTCCCGGCCCGATGATGGTGGTGCATGAAGGCGACTATGTAGAGCTGACCCTGAAAAACGCCGAAACCAACAAACTGGTGCACAACATCGACTTCCACGCCTCAACCGGTGCTTTGGGCGGCGGCGAATTAACCAACGTAGCCCCCGGTCAAGAAGTCGTATTGCGTTGGAAAGCCATTAAACCGGGCGTATTCATTTACCACTGCGCACCGGGCGGCGCGATGATTCCTTGGCACGTCGTACACGGCATGAACGGCGCGATTACCGTCTTACCTAAAGAAGGCTTGAAAGACAAAGACGGTAATCCTCTGAAATACGACCGCGCTTACTATATCGGCGAACAGGATTACTACATTCCTAAGAACGAAAAAGGCGAATTCATACGCTTTGACAATGCCGCCGCTTCTTATGCGGACGACAAACGCGCCATGGACACCTTAATTCCCAGCCATATTGTCTTCGGCGAAACCAAAGGACAATTGCTCGGCGACAATGCCATGACTTCAAAAGTCGGCGAAACCGTCATGCTTTACCACTCACAAGCTAACCGCCAAAGCTATCCGCACTTAATCGGCGGACACGGCGAATACGTCTGGGAACGCGGTAATTTGGCAGACGCACCGGCACACGATTTGGAAACTTGGGTCATTGCGGCAGGTTCGGCAGGCGCAGCCATGTACACCTTCAAACAACCCGGCACCTACGTTTACCTCAGCCACAACCTGATTGAAGCCCTGAACTTCGGCGCGATTTCGCAAATTCGCGTGGATGGCAAATGGGATAACGACCTGATGGAACAAGTCGTTCCGCCAAGCCCAATCAAAAACTAAACCTTGATTGTGCTGATAGCCCGCCTAGTGCGGGCTATTTTTTCTGTAGCTGAAATAATATAGTCAACAAACAATTGAAACCTTAGCTTATTCATGTGATTAAGCCGATACACAAAAGTCATATGTTGTGCTGTATGAATTAACTATATAAAGCGGCAAACGCCGCTTTTTTTCTAAATGCCGAATCTACACAATCTCAAAATGTTCATGGCTTAAAGCATGTAAAGCCGAACCGCGCAGCGTCGCGACATGCTGAGCCGCTATTACGCCCGAACCGTCAGCGTCATAAAGCAAAGATCCTGTCTTCACATCAAACAATACGCGCTGTTTCTGCGTATCGGCTTGAGTGCCTAAAGCAAAAGCCTCCGCCTTAAGCTGCTCGCCCAAAGCAGAAAACACCTCTCGGCTCAAAGCAATCTTATCTTCCTGAACATTGAAATCTTCAATAATATCGACCGCATCATCAGCCACGTCAAACACAAACACATCCGCACCGGCACCGCCGTGCAAACGATCCGCACCTTTGCCGCCGCTTAAGATATCATCCCCCGCGCCGGCATAGAGATAATCCGCTCCGTCGCCACCGTATAAACGATCATTACCGCCATTGCCGTACAGTTTATCGTCTCCGTCTTCTCCGTACAGCACATCATCTTTGTCCGCACCGTGCAGGATATCGTTTCCGGCTCCGGCATAGACTTCTGCTTTGCCGCGCCAATATTGGAAGGTATCATTTGCTTCCGTGCCGTGAATCAGCAAACCTTTTGTCATTAAGTCTTCAAGAGAGAAAGACTGATCGGCAAATTGGAAATGTTCGATTTTATAAGCATCGCTATGGAAAAAGTTTGTAATTTTGACGGAGTCTGTTTCACTGCTTTGCATGATGAGATGATAGCCTTCTTGGCGGAAGATCACTTCTTCTCTTTTTAGGTCAGTGAAAATAATACGGTCATCAGCATTATCATGCGGATCATAAATCACATCTTGTCCATGTCCTTTGGAGAAGACGTAAGTGTCATTACCGACACCGCCGTTTAAACTATCATTACCTGTGCCGCCGTCTAAAACGTCGTTTCCGGAACCGCCGTTAAGCGTATCATTGCCTGCTTTGCCGTAGAGAATATCGTTTTTCTCTGTGCCCTTAAGCGTATTGTTTTGCTCATCGCCGCTGATACCGGGAATAATCCCCTCGGCGGCAAAGAGTGCGCCGTATTCGTCGCTATGCTCCATCAAATAATCGCTTAGGCTGTTTTGATAGGCTGAAGAGTAGGTAAATAAATCGTTCATCATGCGATAAGCGACTTTAGCTTCGGCGCTGTTGTCTTGTGCCTGTAGAGATTGCAGATGATCGGCAAAGTCTTTCCAATCTATGCCGCTGTCTTTATTTTGCGATTGCCGGCTCATCACTTGCCAAAAGTGTAAAGCGGTTTCCTGATGAGCTTTGCTGTAAAGCATCAGCCAAGCATGGGTATAATTAGCAAATTTGTTAAACTCCTCAATTAATATTGGAGCAGCTTTCCCATGCGGATTATTGTCATGCTCGCCCCAACACCAAACGCCGGAAAATTCTTTCCCTGTCAAATGCTCCAAAGTAACTAAGATGCGCGCATCTAGGACATGACCATAAACTTTTTTAGGATCACGGCTATGAGGATCAATTCCCTCACTACCTGTCCAACGGTAGATTAAAGGATTAAGTAAATCTTTCTGTGCCTCACTATCCGCTGATAAATACGCCTGCACCATCGTTTTTAATTCGCTATCTTGGCTCATCGCAAGACGCAAATCCATGACATTGCCAAAAGCTCGCACGTTCGGCAATGACAGCAATTCCGTCGCCTGCTCGGGAGAAAGCCGCACATCGCCGACATAGCGCGTTTGTGCGGGATTGATTTGAAACCATACGTCTTCGGCGATATGTTCACGACCGTCGGCAAAACGTACGCTGCCGCGATGGGTAATGATATTACCGTTAGCATCACGTTCTTTCAGCGTTTGAACATGTAAATCAATACTGCTGATGCCTGCCTCGGCAAGGCTGATGATTTCTCCTTCTTCGCTGATGCCGTTTTGGTTTTTATCCTGCCATAGGGATAATTGTGCATAAATACTGTCTTGCGCATCAATTTTGCCGTCTTTATTCTCATCATAAGCGGCAAGGGCGGCGTAACCGTCGGCAAAAGATTTATTGCCTTGTTCGTCAAGCGTATGATTACCGAAGAGTTCATTGCCGTTATCTATCTTGCCGTTAGCGTTTTTATCCAGCACTAAGAAGGCATCGGAAGTATTAATCCAAGCGGTTTTCTCGGCAAAACCATTGCCGTCAAGGTCGAAATGGATTGCTTTTCCACTGCCTGTAGCGAGTTTGCCGGAATGAATGCCGTCGCCGTTCATGTCTATGATAATCGGAGAGGTTGCTTTCTCGGCTTCGTCGAGGGTGGGAGTGTCGTCATTTATTTCCATTATTAAGTTCCATAGTTTTCTTAATGTTTCTATAAATATCCCTTTATCTGCGTTGGAATCATTAATATTTCTATTATCAGTTTTTGGATCGATAATTAATTCTCCTTTGTCAATTTTATCCTTTATTGCTTTAGCAATCATATCTTTAATATCATTATCTGCTTTATCTAATTCTTCTTTAGCAATAATTGATTCTTTTTCGAACATATCAGCTATTTGTTTTCCGTTTTTATCAAATAAAGGTTCATTCCTTATTCTGTCTATTGTATTTAGATGGCTATTTTTTAGTATATTAAATATGTCATTTTTTAACTCAAGATATGTTTCTACACCTTTAAAGTTGTTATACAAATCCATTCTATTATCGTTAAGAGAATTACTTCTGTCAATCATTCCTTTTATTTCATATGCATAACCTAATGATGCGGAAAATCCTTCGGAAGATAAATGAGCAAGATATGCACTTGTATAAGCATGTCTGAATGCATCTTTTTGCATATTATCGAAACCAAATTTGGATGAATAGTTGCTTGCATCATCGCTCATTTTATAAAAAAATTCCAGTGAATTTTTAACGATAAAATTGTTAATATTGTTTATATATCCTTTCATAATAACCTCTAGTCTTCTATAAATAAAGTATAATTATTTCCGTTTTTAATGTTGTATGAAAATTTAATATCATTTTTTCTAAAGCAATAATCTCTATCGTTACTCCTCCTTATCCTGAAATCTAAAAAATATTCTCTCTTGTTGATATCAAAAATCTTATGGTATGTTTTTTGATAAAAATCATCTCCTTTAATGAATATTAAAGAATAAGTTCCTTCGCTGTTTGTTTTAATTTCATCATATTTGATATGGTTATTGGTTAATAGCCTGTTATTTTTTATATCTTCTCCAGATGAGTAGGGAAATGTTAAGCATATAAATTCAAAATCATTATTGTATAAATCTTTAACAATTAGGTGGTTATTGGTTTTTAGTTTGTTAATGAGATTCATAGAGTTTTCTCTATAGGGTAATGTTTGTTTGCTATAATTATATTTTACTAAAGATAATGAAAGAAATATAATTGATAATATCATGATAACTATTTTTGTAATCCTAGTAAATATTTTCATTTTGCAAAATCCTGTTTGATATAATACTGTTAATATTAATTGTGTAAGCTTGATGTTTGATTTTCAGTTGTTGCCATAATGTTATTTCATGTTAAAGATTTATTTGGTTTAGCGATGTTAAATTAATATTACTCATATTGAACTCCTGTTTTTATATCTTCTTTAATAATATTATTGAATATTTCTGTTCTTAATTCTTCAAAATTATTTGAGGTTAATCTTTTTCCTATTTTTTCTTAATGTTGAGTATTTCCACAGCGTAATAAAATGTTTCTATTCCTTCATCAGGAAATAATTAAATAGTTAGCAGAGGATTAATTTCTTTATCCATACCTAATCTTTTAGCTGTATAAATCTTATATCTACACTCTACTTTTGTTTTGATGTTAAAATACATACAGTACATACCTATTTTTTCCAAAGCCTTATATCTTTTCTTTCCTTGTGGAGTAACATGTATCACTTCAGATATTTTTTGATATACTTTATTGAGTCTTTCAAATTGTTGATGAGGTTTACCATAATGAGTTTCTGATTTTTCAAATTCTTCACTAAATAATAGGCTCTAGACTAGCAGAATAATTCTGCTAGTCTAGAGCCTTGATAAATAGCATCAAAGTTTCCTTTTGCTAAGAGTTTCCGATAATAATTTGTATCTGTAATAGTAACTGCTGTCTTAACCGTATTTTCTAAATAAATATCACCCATATTATTTCTCCTTATTTATCTTTACGAAAACCTAATACCATATTAATAGCATTTTTCTCTAATTCTTGCCATGAAGGTAAATTTTCTCTAATGTAAGATAACTCTATAAATATAGACATTTCATCTGGAAAATTAAAACGATGCCCACAAATATTAACTACTCCTTTATTAGTACAATTCATGATACTTTTTACACGTCCTTCATTATCACGATAAACAAATATATCTCTAGCTTTTTCATGTTCCCGCCAAGCCTTACCTGTTTTAGGGTCAATACCGGGGTGAATATTGACTTGCAAGCCATGAAAATATTCACCATTGGGTTGCCAATAATGATAAATTGGGGTATGTGGCAGATGAGGATTTCTTTCATAATAGTGTGCGACGGAATCATCTAAGAAATTAGGATTTGAATTGGCAAATTTAGCGGAAATACTAACTCGAATCCAATCATGACTTTCTATGCGAGCGGCTTTTAATTCTTGCTTCCTTTCTTCAACTAAAGCATCATTATGCCGGTCTAACATTTGCTTATCATGATTGCGAAAATCAAAGCCAAAAGAAGTAATGATGGAATCATAAGTTCGTACGCTGGGTTTGAAATTGCGCAGGGCTTGCGGGTTAAAGCCGGGAGAATCGGTATATTCTACAAAACGCACGATTGTCGGCGGCAGATTGACAGGCACACCGCCTAAATTGCCGATGATATAGGGTTTGCCGTATTTATCTTTAGGCGCATCATCAGGCATGATGCCTGCCGCACCGCCGCCCATAGCCCGCGCTAAATTCCCTACATCTGCGGCACTAGGAGCGGGCATGGCATCTGGTTTTTCTGTCGCGGGAGTATGTTGCGCATCAGCGGCGGCATGATGAGATGGCGCGGCATCGGTTTGGGATTGATTGCTTTCGGTAGGCTTGCCGTCGCAGGCAACAAGACTCAGCAGGGCGATGCTTAAAAGCAGCGGATGAAACTTCATGGCTTTTCCTTATTTTAAATAATTGCCGCAATATATTAAGCAATAATTAGCTAAAATCAAATGAAAATGATTTGTGAAATACTGTTTTTTCTTGCAGGATTTTGTCTGCGTCTGATAGCCCACCTAGCGCGGGCTATTTTTTTGCTACAATGCGCCGCTTGCCAATAGATGAGAATCACTATGACCTACGCCGAAAAACATGATTTGCTCAAACGCGCTAGCATGGCATCGGTCATCGTGGCGACCTGTCTTGTGCTTTTCAAATTCGCCGCATGGTGGCTTAGCGATTCGGTCAGTTTGCTGGCTTCCTTGATGGACTCGGTTACGGATATTGCCGCCAGCGGCGTGAATCTCATTGCGGTGCGTTATGCCATGCAAGAAGCCGATGACAATCATCACTACGGTCACGGCAAAGCGGAAAGTCTTTCCGCCGTCACGCAGGCAATGTTTATCGCCGGTTCTTCTTTATTTCTGATTGTCAGCGCTCTGCCGCGCCTCTTCCGCCCCAGCGCGCTCAATAATGATTGGATAGCGATTGGTGTGATGCTTATCTCTATTTGTATGACTTTAGGACTGGTACTCTATCAGCGCCATGTGTTGCGGCAAATCGATTCGCAATCGATGCGCGCCGACAGTCTCAATTATCTTAATGATTTGCTGACCAATAGCGGCGTATTGATCGCCCTTATTCTCAGCGGTTTATTCGGATTGACCATCGCCGACCCTATTTTCGCCATACTGATCAGCCTCTTTATGCTGCGCAATGTTTGGCAGATTATTAAAGACGCCATTTCCATTCTTATGGATGAGGCTTTGCCGCCTGAAGAAATGGAAAAAATCAGACTGGCTATCGCAAGCGTTGAGGGCGCTGTAGGCGTACACCGCCTGCGCGCGCGCAAATTGGCGCATTGGCGCATGATTGATATGCATTTGGAATTTCCTGATGATATTTCTCTCTTTGAGGCGCACCGTATCAATGACGAAGTGGAAATCGCGATTGCAGCTGAATTCGACGGTCCCTGCGAAATCATGATTCATCTTGAACCAATCTGCGTCGCCCATGACGACCGCTACAAATTAGGCGCCGAATAACCCTTGCAAAAATACCGCTTTAAACAGCGCCTCGCCCAAGCTTAAAACCACAAGATATAGTGCGGCGTACAAAAAACCTTCAACATCTTGTGGAGAAAAAATTATTTTTCCAGTAATTCCAAAGGGTAAATAAAGCCCGGCAATTGTCAAGATTGTAGAAAACGCAAATACGGCTACAATGCGGTCTGTTTTTTCTATTCCCTACCTTTTTTCTATGACCGCAAAACGCAATCTGTTTGAAAAACGCCTAGAAATCAAACCCTATGAATATCCGGAACTCTTGGAGTTTAAAGACGCTATCCGCCATTCTTACTGGCTGCATACCGAATTTAACTTCACCAGCGATATTCAAGACTACAAAACCGTGATTAACGAGCGCGAACGCAGCGCCCTCACGCGCGCCATGCTCGCCATCTCGCAAGTGGAAGTCAACGTCAAACGCTTTTGGGGCGATTTATACCGCTACTTCCCCAAGCCGGAAATCGATGATGTGGGCGGCACCTTCGCCGAAAGCGAAATCCGCCACAAAGACGCCTATTCCTTCCTGCTGGAAAAACTGGGCATGAATGACATGTTCGCCCACATCACCGAGATTCCCGCCCTCATGGCGCGGATTAACTACATGGAAGATTTCATGCGCGATAAAGACATCGGACGCGAACGCTTCGTTCTGTCGCTAGTTATGTTCTCTCTTTTTGTCGAGCATATTTCACTCTTCGGGCAATTCCTCATCATTATGTCTTTCAACAAACACCGCAATTTGTTCAAAGGCATCTCTAATGCCGTGGAAGCCACCTCGAAAGAAGAAGAAATTCACGGCCGCTTCGGCATCGCCCTCTATCAAATCATCCACGACGAACATCCGCGCTTATTCACGCCTGATTTCTATCACGAGCTGCAAGGCTTGGCAGACCAAGCGCTTGAAGCCGAACGCGGCATCTTGGACTGGATTTTTGAAGCAGGCGACCTGGACTTCATCAGCCGCGCCACCGTGGAAAACTACATCACCAACCGTTACAACAACTCTCTCAGCATACTCGGCATTAACACGCCCTATCTGATAGACACCCAAGCGCTGCGCGAAACCGAATGGTTCGACATCGAAATCCTCTCCGGCAAAGAGCATGATTTCTTCTACAAACGCAGCACCGATTACAGTAAAAAAGGCAAACAGATTACCGCAGATGACTTATTCTAAAGACCGTCCAGACTTCGACTGGCTCAATAACGACAGCCGCCTCTTCTTGCAACGCGGCTATCTCCTCGAAGGCACAAGCCCCGAAGCGCGCATACGCGCCATCGCCGACCATGCCGCAGCCCTGCTGCAAGACCCCGCTTTCGGCGACAAATTCTATCACTACATGGCGCGCGGCTACTTCTCGCTCTCCTCGCCCATCTGGTCGAACTTCGGACTGGGTCGCGGATTGCCGATTTCCTGCTTCGGCAGCTTCATCGGCGACTCCATTTACGACATCATGCGCACCACGGCGGAAGTCGGCATGATGAGCAAAATCGGCGGCGGCACCAGCGCCTACTTCGGCGCCATCCGCCCGCGCGGCAGCGACATCAGCAACAACGGCAAATCCGACGGCTCCTTTAACTTCACCAAACTATTCGACACCGTCATCGACGTCATCAGCCAAGGCACCTCGCGCAAAGGACAATTCGCCGGCTACATCGACATCGAACACGGCGACATCGAAGAATGGCTGGAAATCCACAGCGAAGGCAACCCCATCCAACTCATGTATTACGGCGTCTGCATCGGCAACGACTGGCTGGAAAGCATGAAAGCCGGAGATGCCGACAAACGCCGCATCTGGGCAAAACTCCTGCAACGTAAATCCGAAAGCGGCATTCCCTACCTCTTCTTCAAAGACAATGCCAATGCAGGACGTCCGGAAGTCTATAAAGACCGCGACATGCCCATCTACGCCTCCAACCTCTGCACGGAAATCATGCTGCCCGCCAGCGAAGAAGAAAGCTTCGTCTGCTGCCTCTCCTCCATGAACCTGCTCCATTACAACGAATGGAAAGACACGGATGCGGTAGAAACCCTAACCTATTTCCTCGATGCCGTCATGAGCGAATTCATCGACAAAAGCGCCGACCTTCCCTATCTCGACCGCGCCCACCGCTTCGCCAAACGCCACCGCGCGCTCGGCTTGGGCGTGCTTGGCTGGCACAGCTACCTGCAATCGGAAATGATCGCTTTCGACAGCTTCGCCGCCATGCAGAAAAACAACGAAATTTTCAAATGCCTGCAAAACAAAACCCTCGCCGCCTCGCAAGCCTTGGCAGCAAAATTCGGCGAGCCGGAAATACTGCAAGGCTACGGACGGCGCAACACCACCCTGATGAGCATCGCCCCCACCAAATCCAGCAGCTTCATCCTAGGCAGCGTCTCGCCCTCAGTCGAACCCTTTAAATCAAACTACCATGTTAAAGACTTGGCGAAAATCAAAACCACCTATAAAAACCCATTCCTTGTCAAACTCTTGGAAAGCAAAGGACTGAACAGCAGCAATATTTGGGAAAGCATCCTGCTGCACGACGGCTCGGTGCAACATCTTGAGCAACTCAGCGAGCAAGAAAAAGAAGTCTTTAAAACCTTCGCCGAAATCAGCCAATTAGCCGTCATACAACAAGCGGCACAGCGGCAGAAATACATCGACCAAGGGCAAAGCATCAACGTCATGATTCATCCCAACACACCGACTCGAGACATCAATCAACTCTATCTCACCGCGGCGGAACTCGGGCTGAAATCCATTTACTATCAACACAGCATCAGCGCCGCCCAAAACTTCAACCGTAATTTACTCAATTGCAGCAGTTGTGAGGGATAAGACAGTTGACAATCTCTGGTACAGAAATGCGAATTATAAAAACAGTCAACTGGTTAATTTTGTAAAGAAATTCGACCGTCTTCCGCTAAAAATATATTCCTTTGAAATTAAGATTCGCTTGAATTTTTCTAACTATAAAGAATATTTCTTTCAGGCTGTCAGCAATTCCAGTTGGGCAAATGAAGGTTATCTGCTTGCTTTGCAGATTGATGAAGATGAGTCCTTTATGGATGCCCTACAGAAACTCGGCAGCAATTTTGGGATTGGCATTATCAAACTGGATGCGGAAAACATTCCGCAAAGCCAGGTATTATTTCCTGCCCGCTACAAACAAAATATTGATTACGCCACTGTGGATGAATTAGCGGGTAAAAACCGTAACTTTGCCAAATTTCTGCAAACCGTCGTGGATTATGACCCCAATTACCCTGACCGCTTCAGCAAAGAATTTGATGAAATATAGGATGATGAAAAACTTGAAAAGCACATAAAAGACAAGAAAATTATCTGAATAAACCTAAGGTGGGCTCTAGCCCGCCATATTGATTTGGTTCAACCACTCTCAAAAAATCCTGTGCCGTTTTGGGAAACGGTTATAGCGCCTGCAAAAGCTGAATATGGCGGATTGAACGGGGTTCGCTACAACACCGCACACCCTACCTACGCTACGGCGATATTATGCGTTTTAATGGGATACGGCTACAACAGCCATTCAATCGGCAGATAAGACAAAACAACAACAGAGGCACGCCGCCACCACGTGGCATCGGGCTCTTGATAATGCACCGCCGTTCTGCCATGCCATTCTAGCTGTTTTTCCTCATTTAATTTAATTTGATAGGCAATTGCCGGCAAATGCTGCGCCACACGCGACCTGAATTCTCTCGTCAATTGCGCCTGCTCAAAAATCAGCCCCATTTCCGTATTCAATTCCACAGAACGCGGATCAAAATTAAAAGAACCGACAAACAGTTTTTTATTATCAATAACAAAGGTTTTTGCATGAAGACTCGCCGAATGCGTGGCATTTAAACGCGTAAAGGCATTGCCTTTGCTTTCAATTTTTTCAAAAGTCGCGCCCGGCTTTAATTCGTATAATGAAAATCCGATTTTCAACATAGGTTTGCGGTATTTTGCATAGCCTGCATGAACCGGGCTGACATCAGTCGCCGTCAATGAATTAGTCAATATTTCTATTTGAATACCGCGCGCATGTAAATCCGACAACCACTGCACGCCGCGCTCTGTCGGCACAAAATAAGGCGAAACCAGCAGCAGATTTTCCTGCGCTTCCGAAAAAAGAGAGACCAAGCCGGAAAAAACGCTGTTTTCATATTGATTTTTCCCTAACACCTTATCCGGATGATCGCTTAAAAATTGCGCCTTTCCCCAAATAAAAGGCAAATCCCTCGCCTCAAGATGCTGCACAAAACGCGAAGATTGCAGGCGTGCGCGATATTTTTGCGTATTACTGTCTTTAGGCTTTTGAATCGGCTGAGCAGCCGTATATTTAGGAATAATCAGGCTGAGAGGATAAGCGCTGCGGCTATGCCAGTAGCGCTCAAAATCTGCCTGAATATCACCGACAACCTCACCAATAACCGCCACATCCATATCCACAAAAGAAATACCTTCGCCGGCATTGAAATATTCGTCGCCGATATTACGCCCGCCCACAATGCTCAGCGCCGCATCAACCGTAAAAGATTTATTATGCATACGGCAGTTTAAGCGCATAAAATCGCTCAGATACGCTAACACACGATGATTTCTTTGCATGAAAGGGTTAAATAAACGCACCTCGATATTCGGATGCGCATCCAGACTTAATAATAAGCCGTCCATGCCTAGCGTATTATTATCGTCAAGCAGCAGGCGCACCTGCACGCCGCGCTGAGCCGCCTTATAGACCGCATCGAATAAGAGCAGCCCTGCCATATCGTCATGCCAAATATAGTATTGCAAATCCAAGCTGCGCTCTGCTTCGTTCACCAAAGCCAAACGCGCGGCAAAAGCATCTAAGCCGTCAGAGAAAGGATAAATGGCGCTGAGTTGGGGATGCTCCTGCGCCTCAAGAGAAATCACATCCGCCAATGCCGATGGCGCATGATGAGAAGAAACAGCCGTTTTTTCAAGCTGCAATTCCGGCAAAGGACGATAACTGAGCCGAGCGATCAACGCCAATAATATGATTCCTATCAATACACACAATATCATGCGAATCAGATATTGCGCCGTACGCCGCAGCAAATACCACATCAGAAATAATTTTCCTAAGACTATATTTTTATCAAAGAACTATAGTCGGAGAAATGGAAAAGTAACGCAACGCCAGCCAATGTCGCAATACTTTTCCAATTCTTTGACTATACAAAATAGGGATAACAATCCATCTTAGATTAAAAGACATAATATAACCGCTTATCATCACCGTAAGCTACAGCGGTAAAAGGCATTATTGTAAGCTTAAGCGGCTATCTGCTTAAAAATGGCCGTCTTATTAAGCCAGATAATGCACGGCGATAATTTCTAAAGATTTAACCCCGCCCGGTACATTGATTTCCACCACATCGCCCTCTTCTTTGCCGAGCAAGGCGCGGGCAATCGGTGAGGTGTTCGACAGCAGATTTTTCTTAATATCCGCCTCGTCTTCGCCGACGATTTTATAGGTCATGCTTTCGCCGCTATTCGTATCTTCCAATTCAACGGTGGTGCCGAAGACGACTTTGCCGTTATTTGGCAGGGTGCTGACGTCGATAATCTGCACATTGCCCAGTTTGAATTCCAGCTCTTGAATGCGGCCTTCAATAAATCCTTGCTGCTCGCGGGCGGCATGGTATTCGGCGTTTTCTTTCAAATCGCCGTGTTCGCGCGCGTCGGCAATAGCTTGAATAACTTTTGGGCGTTGTACGGTTTTTAAATTTTCTAATTCGACGCGCAGGGCTTCCGCGCCGGCTTTGGTCATGGGAACTTTTTTACTCATCATCTTATCCTTATCAAAATGAAATAAAGTCTTGCCTACAGGCAAGACTTTAGAAAAACGAAGCGCGGGATTTAATCGCGCTCAGCCCAACGCACTTGGCAATCTTTAATCGTGGTTTTGGCTTCTTCCGCATCGCCCCAATGGTCAACTTTGGTTGAACCCGGTTTTTTCAAGGCTTTGTAATGATTGAAGTGGAATTCGATTTGTTTAATCAATTGCTCGGGCAAATCCGCCAGACTTTGAATAGCATTGCCGGTATGGCGGTCATCGGCGGGAACGACCACGACTTTATCGTCGACTTCGCCGTCGTCAATGAATTTCATAATGCCGATAATTCTGGCTTCCAAATATACCCCTGTCGGCAGCGGCGTGTCGGTAATAATCAGGGCGTCCAATTCGTCGCCGTCTTCGTCCAAAGTTTGCGGGATAAAGCCGTAATTCGTCGGTTTGGCGAAAATCAGCGGTTCGACGCGGTCTAATTTAAAGGCGCCGAGTTGGCGGTCCCACTCGATTTTATTATTCGAACCGGTAGGGATTTCCACCACCACATTGATGATGCCGCTATCCACATCGCCGGCATCGAGAATTTGATTAAAATCTGCCATTTATATGTTTTCCTTCATAAATTAAGAAAGTCGCATTATAGCCTTAAAGTCTGCCTGAGGCTAGCCGGCCGCCAAATTGTCCCAAGCCGCCACCGCGATTTTTTCTTGCGCGCTGCAATCCAGTCCTGCCAATAAATCCGCTACGATTCCCTGCCCTGCAATCATCAGCTGCGGCGCAATTTCCGCCAAAGGCTCTAAGACGAAGGCGCGTTCGTGCATACGCGGATGCGGCAGGCTCAAAGTCGGCGTATGTTCTTGTTGGTCGCCGTAGGTCAAGATGTCTAAATCTAGGGTGCGCGGCGCGTTTTTAAAGGGACGTTCGCGATGCTGCGCCGTCTCGATGCTTTGCAATAAGCACAGCAAGTCTTGCGCACTTAGGGCACTATCATAGGCAATGACGGCATTATAAAAATCGGGTTGCTCGGTAAAGCCCCAAGGCGGCGTGCGGTAAATGGAAGAAGCGGCAACTTCCTGCATATCCGCATGTTCTCTCAGGGTTTCGCGGGCGATTTGCAATTGCACCAGCGGCGCGTCTTGATTGGAACCGAAGGCGATATAGCAGCGCTTCACCGTCTTCTTCCTCTGCGCGCGCGGCGTTTATTCACGCTGATTTTGCCTTTGCGTTCCAAATGATTGCCTTTGGATGCGATTTCAAAATCGCCGTCATATTCATTGAGCGCCATCGGCACGATGCCGCTTTCTTTCTGTGCATAAGACCACCAACGTACACTTTCCGCCAAAGGTTCGCCCGCCGCTTCCCGCACCAAGAGGAAATCGTAAGCGGCGCGAAAACGCGGATGACTCAGCAGACTGCGGGTTTTGCGCTGGCTGTTGCCGGTCAAATCAAAACGCGCCTGCAAGGTCCACATTTCGCGAATCATGCCGCGCAGTCGTACGGGAATGGAGATGCGCTCCGCCGCCGCAATCAAGACCAAATCCACCGCTTCGTGCATGGCGCTGTGCCAGTCGCGCGATTTCAGCAAGCCTTGATATTGCAATTGAAAGACCGGCCATAGGAAGGCGGCAAATAAAAAGGCAATGGTCACGGGTTTGTCTTGTGCGATGCGCTGATCGGTATTGCTTAAAGCGATGCGGATGACGCGGTCGGCATAATCGGCAAATGCCTGATTGGAATGATTCAGTACCCGCGCCACATCGGGAAAGAGCATGGAGAACAATTGCAATCGTTTCATTTGCTCATAGCTTTTCACGCCGTAGCCGCTCATAAAGAGTTTCTGCGTTTCGTCGAACAAACGCGCCGGCGGCACGGATTTCAAACCTTCCGCACATACGCCGATCGCCGCCTCGGTCTGCGTTTCCAACTGCATATCCAGTTTCGCGGCAAAGCGCGCGGCGCGCAGCATACGCACCGGGTCTTGGGTGTAACGCGCCGCAGGTTCGCCGATTAGGCGTAGCACTTGCTGCTGCAAATCCTGCATTGCACCCAAATAATCAATCAATTCTTCCGACCGCGGATCATAATATAAGGCATTGACGGTGAAATCGCGGCGCACCACGTCGTCTTCCATAGTGCCGTAGTGATTGTCTTCAATTACATGACCGTCGCTATCGGTTTTGACGTCCTCATCCGCACCGGCGCGGAAGGTCGCCACTTCGATAATATTGCGTCCGAAATGGATATGCGCCAAGCGGAAACGCCGTCCGATCAGGCGGCAATTGCGAAATAGCCTCGCCACTTCCTCCGGACGCGCATTGGTGGCAATATCAAAATCTTTCGGCTCGCGCGACAATAAGCTGTCGCGCAGGCAACCGCCGACTAAATAGGCTTCAAAGCCGGCATCAATCAATTGATGTGCAATGCGCATGGCGCGGCGGTCTAAACGTTCGGCATCAATCTGATGCTCTTCGCGCGTGTAAATACGCGCAGTCTGTGTGTTTGCGGCGTAATCCATGCCGTCCCCTTCTTTTTGTTTTACGGCATCTGCCGCAGAATAAACGGCGCATTATACATAATAATTTGCCCTAAGATGCACCCGCCGTTCAGGGCGCCTTTTGCCGCCGATGCCAATTGCCATCCCGATACTGTAAATAATGGACGCCGTCGCGCGAACGATAGCCGCCTTTGACGGCATCTAAGAGCAAGCTGCCCTCAATATCGTTTGCGAACAGCTCCGCCTGCTGCCGATCCGGCGAGAACAAAGCATAGACCGCCGCGCCCGAATACGCGCTATCGTCCAAACGCACATCCGCAGCAGCGGATAATCGCAGACAGGTCTGGCGCAATTGTGACCATTGCTCTCCTGCTTCAAGTAAGCAGCGCGACGACACTTTTGCGCCATCCATCGCCGTATTTACCGAGCAGGCAGTCAGCATAAAAGATGGCGCAGCGCTGAGCGCCAATGCCCTTAAACAGCGGTTTTTCCGTATTGTTTTCATCACATATTTTTAATGGCAGTCTAGCAGGTCTTCGTCGCGAATCTCGTGGTAGCGGTAAAGGCGGCTCAGCGGTACGTTTTGAACGACGGTTTCGGCGTTGCTTTGTTCGCGGTAAGCCGTCCATGTGGCGAGCGAGAAAGGATCTTCGGGATTGGGCGGCAGAAGCACGAACCATGCTTCTTCCAGTGCCGTCCATTGCCAAGGGCTGAGGGCTTTGCCTTCATTATCGCTGAGGGAAACATAGGCGGTCATCGGGCGGTTGGCGGTTTCAGGCAGGCGCGTATACATGATTAAATTGGCGATGCTGCCGAACCATTGGCTTTCGCTGCCGTCGTGGAAATGAATTTGCCCTTTATGTCCGCCGGTTTCCAAAGCGCTCATATGCGAGAGCGGATCGACGGCATCTTCGGGAATGTCGGCAATGGCGGCGGGGCGACTGTCGCTTTTGGCACTTGGTTCGCAGGCGTTGAGTGCAAATAAGGCGCAGAGACTGAGGAGTAAGATTTTCGTGTTCATAGGGATTTCCTTTTAAACAGGAATATGGCTGCGGCAAGCGGCAGGCTTATCCACAGGGCTAAAGAAAGCAGGAGAAGATTGGGCGAGAGGGCGACGTTTTTGCCGACATTGAGCATGCCCGCCACATTGGCGCTTTCGCCGCTGCCGAGATTATAAAGGCGGTAGGCATCGGCGGGATTGAACCATAAGAGCCATGACAGCAGTTTTTCCGAGATGAAGCGTCCTTTATCGACAATTAGTCCGCCGAGCAAGGCGATGTCGTAAATCAATACGAGCAGCAGCCATGTACCGATTGCCATGCCGGCGGCGCGCGCGCGTTCGCGGCTGATTGCGGAGATGAGGTAGCCGATGGCTAAAAATGCCATGCCGAGCGCGATGCTGCTTAGGCTCATGGAAAAATAGGGCTGCCAGAATGTCCATGTCCAAGCGATTTTTTCATGACTGAAGATGATGGCAAGGGCGGCGATGCTGTAGCTGATCAGCACCGCTACGATGAGTATTAGGCTTTGTCCGAGATATTTGCCGAAGACGATTTGCCAGCGCGCCACGGGATAAGACAGCAGAAGCAACATGGTGCCGTTTTCGATTTCGCCGACCAGACTGTCATAGGCGAGCAGCAGGGCGATGAGCGGCAGCAGGAAGATGTTGAGGCTTGCCAAGCTCACAATGATGATGGCGATGGGATTGGCTTTCACATTGCCGACCGGCGCGCTGCCCAAAAAGACGAGGCTGAGCGCAAAGAGGCTGAGCAGGCAGGTAATGGCTAAGACCCAGCGGTTGCGGATGCCGTCGGTAAATTCTTTGCCGGCGAGGCTGAGTAGGGCGTTCATTGACTGGCTCCTGTGTCTTGGGCGGCTGTTTCTGCTTCGCTCATCGGGGCGCGTTGCAGGAAGGCGGCGTATAAATCGTCTAGGGTGGGCGGCAATATGTCGATTTCCCGTGGTGTGAGAGCGGCAAAGAGTTCCGCCAATACGGCGGTTTTTTCGTTTTGCGAGACAAAGCGGCGCCATTGGCTGTCGCTGATTGCCTGCCACTGCGGCGGTAGTCGGCTGTTCGGCTCGGTATAGCAAATTAGCTGGGTCGGTAATTGCGCCTGTTCGCGCAGTTCGTAGAGATTGCCGTCCGCCATTTTGTGTCCGTGTTTCATGATGACGATGCGATCCACTTGCCCGACCAGTTCGGAGAGCGCATGGGTGGAGAGCAATATGCTCGCGCCTTTGCCGCGCAATTCTTGCAGCAGTTCGTAGAATTGCTGACGCGAGGCGGGATCGAGCCCTGTGGTGGGTTCGTCAAAAAAGAGGATTTGCGGATTGCCCAATAGGGCTTGCGCCAAAGCCAGACGTTGGCGCATGCCTTTGGAATAGGTGCCGACGCGGCGTTTGGCAGCATCGGCAATGCCTACCTGTTCCAGCAATGCCATATTGTCGCGTTTGGATAATCCTTTTAATTTGCTGAAGAAATTTAGGGTTTCAATCGCATTGAGCGAGGGGTAGAGTGAAACGGTTTCGGGCAGATAGCCGATTTGGCGGCGCAGTGCGTAATCCTGCGGAGATTTGCCGTTGATGCGGATGTGCCCGGCGCTGGGCTGGATGATGCCGAGCATCATTTTGATGAGGGTGGATTTACCCGCGCCGTTATGTCCGGCAAGGGCGATACATTCGCCTTGGGCGATGCGTAAATTAACCTGATTGACCGCGGTGAAACGGCGGAAGGTTTTACTGAGGTTTTCAATATCAATGCTGTGCATGGTTTGGTGGTGCTTGTGGAATGGTCATGAGGGGATAGGGGTCGCTGACGCCGCCCGGCAGCAGACTGGGAAATTGCTGCTGCGCGTATTTGAGTAATTGGGCGGAGGGACTGTTAATCAGCAGTTTGGCAGAAGGCGCGCGCCATAGCACTTGATCCATCAAATTATTGGGTTTGTAGGGCGTGTCGGCAATGCCGTCGCCGTTTAAATCAAAGGCGCTGTGGTCGCTCCAATAATTGCCCTGTCCTTCGTGCTGCCACAGGACTTCGCGCGTGCCCACATACATGGCTTGGCTGCGGTTGTTGATAAAGGCATTGTTGGCGATATGGTTTTTTTCCGATCCGGCGGTGAAATGGATGCCGAGGAGGCTGTTTTCAAAGCGGTTGTAGAAAATCTCATTAAAATTTGCGTTGTAGATAAAAGTGGCTTTGTTGACGTCATCGACTTCATTGCCGATGATTTGCGCGTAATTGACGCTATTAAGCATTACGCCGTGTTCTTTCGCTTGCTTGATGCGGTTGTTGATGACGCGGATGCGGTTGGAAAACATCAGCACATAAGCACTTTCAACTTGTTCCGCATGATTGTCGCGGACTTCGCTGTCTTCGGTGTACATATAATGCACGGCAAAGCGCAGGTCGCGGAAATAATTGTTTTCAAATAGATTGTGTTTGCTGGCATTGGTGGCGATACCGTCGCGTCCGCCGCTGAAACGGTTGTGGCGGATAATGCTGTGGGGACTGCGCCATAAACTCACGCCGTCGCCGCGGCTCGCCATACGCGGTTCATTGCTGTTATTCACACGGTTATGCTCGACGATTGCCTGATTCGGACCCCAGACGTAAATGCCGAAGAGGTTGTTTTCTAAATGGTTGTGATGAATATGGGCATGATGGGCGATTTTGTCGAGAAAAATGCCGGAATCCATGGTTCTGAGTGTTTTGCCCGAATTGTGGATGTGCAAATGCGCCAGTTCGACCTGTTCGGCTTTGACCCAAATCACATGTCCTTTGCCATTGCCGATAATGCGGGAGACGCCGTTTTCCGCACCGATGATTTGGATGGGGCGCGTGATTTCGATATTGCCCTGATAATCGCCGGCGGCTAATAAGAGGCGGTCGCCGTCTTGGCTGTTATCGATAGCGGCTTGTAAATCTGCGCCGCTTGCTAGTGGAATATCGGCTGCCAAGGCGGGCAGAATAGAGAAAATGACGGCCGAAGCCATCATTTTCTTGAAGATAGAAAGCACTGTCTGCATTAAGAAGCGGCTTTCTTAGGTTTGACAAGCATGCGTCCGGACATTTCCATATGCAGAGCGTGGCAGAACCATTGGCAGTAGTACCAATAGACGCCGGGACGCGTGGCTTTGAAAGTGACGGAAGAGGTTTGCTGCGGTCCGACTTCCATAGCAATGCCGTGGTCGCCCAATGTGAAGCCGTGCGTGAGGTCTTCAATCAGCTCTTTGTTGGTCACATAAACGGTGACTTCGTCGCCTTGCTCGACTTCAAAAGAATTCAAGCTGAATGCCGGCGCAGTCGCGGTCATATAGACGCGCACTTTATTGCCGTCGCGGATAACGTGGGCGGATTCGTCCAGATTCACGCCGTCGGCTTCCGCCTGCTTACGTGCATCTTCCCAGTACGGGTCGTTTCTATCCCAAATGCTGATCGGATTGACTTTGGAGCGGTGGACGATAATCATATCGTGCGGCTCGGCAAAGCTCGGGCCATCATGCACCAATTTCATGTGTTCGCCGGAAATATCGATCAATTGATCGTTTTCAGGCTTGAGCACGCCTACGTCTAAGAAGCGGTCTTTTGAGAATTTGTTCAGAGAGACTAGCCATTTGCCGTCCGCTTCTTTGGTTTCGCCCATCGAGCTGTGGTTATGACCCGGCTGATAATGCACATCAATTTTTTCGATAATCGGATCCACGTCTTCGCCTTTGTATTGGCGGATGGCTTTGTCGATGTTCCATTTCACCATTTGACTGTCGATGAACAGGGTAGTGAAGGCATTGCCCTGACCGTCAAAGGCGGTATGCAAAGGCCCGAGACCCAATTCAGGCTGGGCGACAATCACGTCTTCTTCGGTGATTTTGTCGTCAAAGAAGTCGTCTAATTTACGCACGTCAAGCACGGTAACGGTCGGCGACAATTTGCCGTTTAAAATGATGTGAATACCGTCCGGTGCCGCATTACAGCCGTGCGGCGAACTGGGCACGGAAATATAGCGGGTGTAAGGGCTGCCGTGCGTGCCGTCCACGACTTTAACGCCGTTGATTTCTTCGTAATCGCCTTTTTCCAAAGCCTCTTCAATGCGTTTGACATTGAAGATAACCACCCAGTCGGTTGGGTTTGCCGACATCGCGCCGACGTCAAAGCCTTTTTCCGAGTTGTAGCAGGTAGAGAAGACGTATTTGCCTTGATAGTCGGTGTCGAGGTTATCAAGGTTGCCGTCCACACGCACTTGGTAGCGAATTTTCATGGTTTCCGCATCAAGGGCGGTCATCATTGTCCAGTAATCTTTTTCAGGCGTATCGCTGTCTAAGATGGTACCGTCATTGATGGTCGGCACGATGTGCTCGCCGTTGGCAAAGACCACTTCGGTTTTAGGAAAACGTTGCGGACGCAGACCGTGAATACCCTGTACGTTCGGGATTTCGGTGATTTTATCGGTTTTCATCACATCGCAGCGGATACGCGCCACGCGGGTATTGGCTTTATCGTTAACAAAGAGATATTTGCCGTCATAAGTGCCGTCTGTGAAAGACATATGCGGATGGTGCAAATCGCCGTTGAAATACACGCCGCCCTGATCTTTCAAAAACTCTTTGGTTTCAGGCAACATGCCTTCTTGCATGATTTTGATACTTTCATTGGTTTGTCCCCAACCGGTTGCGCTGCAACGGTTGAATACGGGAATGCGCAGCATTTCGCGCATTGAAGGCAGGCCTAATACGCGGACTTCGCCGGACTGACCGCTGGAATTGAATACATAGTATTCGTCGAGCTCACCGGGATTGACATGAATGCTTTGTCCTTCATGTTTGCCTTCTTGAGCGAAAGCCTTAGGCAGTACCGCGCCGCCGGTGGCAACTACGCCGCCGGTAGCAGCCGCAGCACCTAAAAAGCCGCGACGCTTAAACTTCATTTTTTCTTCTGACATACTCTGTCTCCTTCATTAATTAACGAGGCATAATGAATGCGAACAACTCATTATACGGGATTGTGAACACCGACCGCCGCCTCGTTTTCGGCAAGTCGCTGGGCATTTCTTTTCGCTCGGGCTGCGTATTTCTGCTGCTTTTCGATTTCAAGCAGCAAGTGCATGCAGCGCTGTTTGTCGTGATACAGCACTTGGCAGTTCAAGCATTGAATACATTCGTTTTCATTGATATTGCCTTCGGGGAAAATCGCCTCCACCGGACATTCTTGAGCGCATTTTTGGCAGGGATTGCCGCATTCCTGATAGCGTTTGAGCCAATTGAAGAGGCGTAATTTGGCGGGAATCGCCAAAGCCGCGCCCAAAGGGCAGAGATAGCGGCAGTAGAAACGCTCGATAAATAAGCCGATTGCCAGCAAAATCAGGGCGAAAGCCACATAAGGCCAAGCGCGTTGGAATTTTAAAATAATCGATGTTTTAAAGGGTTCGACTTCTGACAAATGCTCCGCCAAGCCCAAATCATACAGAGAAAAACCGAATAATAATAAAAAGATGATGTATTTCAGCGCGGTCAGACGTTCATGCACACGGAAAGGAAATTTGATTTGTTTGACGCCGAATTTTTTCGCGACGGCATTAGTCAGCTCCTGCAAAGCGCCGAAAGGACAGAGCCAGCCGCAGAAAGCGCCGCGATTCCATAGCAAAGCACCGAAAGCCGTCGCGCACCAGAGCATGAAAATCATCGGATCCATGAGGAAATACGACCAATCAAAGCCCGAAATTAAAGAATTGGTAAACGTCAGCACATTGACCACCGATAATTGCGCACCCAAATAGCCGCCGATCCAGAATAAAGTAAAGCAGAGATAGGCAATGCGCAGCCTTTTGTAGAAAACTTGATGTTGGGCAAACCAATCTTGGAACATAAAGATAGCAATCAGCAAGACTAAAGCCGTGCCCAATATGGCGATATGTACGGTTTTGCGCTGCCAAGCATCGCGGGCGATTTTAGCTTGAATACTCTCTTGCTGAACGGAAGCCGTATTTTGCGCCGCTGGTACTTCAGTCTTTTCCGCGCTGTTTTCCGCAGCGGCGGGCGGTGGTGCCACATAATCGGGATTGGCGCGTTTTGACAATAAATGCTCGGGCAGACGGTAAGGCAGATTAAAAGAAATGAATTCCTTGCTGGTCGCCCCTGTGGCGCGGTTGGATAAGAGCGTCAAATTCCAATGGTTTAAAGGATTGAATTGATTGTCTTCCGTCACGGTAAACAAGGCGATTTCCTTAAACTTCGGCGCGCCTGCTACCATGATATCGCCGACGCGGCGGTGATTGCGGTCGCGGAAATGGAAACCGGCGCCGTCTTGTTCGACCTTAATGCGGTCAAAAATCCCGCCGCGCACATAGCCCGAACCTTTGAAGGAATACAAACCCTCGCCCGCCACCAAAATCAAAGACTCGTTTTCTTTCAAGCGGCTGCTGGCTTGCTGATACAGCGCATCGCCCAATAAAACCTTGCCGAGCGCCGGATGGCTGACCAATGCGGTGTATAAATCGATATAGGTATCTTCAGGATTATCGGACTCGCTGATGCCTGCCGCCTGCGTTTTGCCCGCATCGCTGAAAGCTTGATTGACCTGTCCCACGCTTAAATGCAAATGCGCGATTTCGCCTTTAGCAATCATCTCCTGCCAATTGGCAGCGGCTGCCGCCTCCGCATTGATATCAAATAAAAATTCCGGCACCGCCGCCGTTTGCGGATTGCTTTGCGCCTCATTCTGCAATTGGGCGGCAAGGGATTGCACGGCGCGGGCAATGGTTTCATTGATGACCATCACGGTAACCGTCGCCCCCGAAATGACCTCGGGCACGGGAATATCGCGCTGACTGATGAAATTCCGACCGCTGTATTGTTTCATGAAATCATTGATTTTTTGCTCAGGGATGCCGATGAGAACAATCGGCTCGGAATGCTTGACCAGTTTGACCGCACGAATCACAAACTCCTTGTCCACGCCGATTAAAATCCGAATCGGTTTGCCGGAATAGCCGCCGCTGTTGACATAATCGGAATTTAAAAACACATAGCCTAAGACTTCCTGCCCTTTCAAAACCGGTACTTGATGAGGATTTTTCTGCACCTCGCCGTAGCCCTCCGCCTCGGGGAAAAACTCGGTGGCCGGTACGGTGGCGATAAATTCTTCTAAGGTGGATAAATTGGATAAATAGGCCTTCTGCTCCGCCATATCGGCATGGCTGAGCGAAAAAAGGTTAAGTAAAATCACAATCAATACGCAGAACAATGTTTTCATGATGATTTGGAATCGTAATAAATTTTGCCGAATTGTAAGCTTTCGCCCATGTTTTGTACTTGATATGCATCAAGCGCTTAATAAAATTTTTATAATATTCAACAGAGAAACAAAATACTCAAGCACGCCATTATTGCTTGAGATATTTGCCGATCACTTGCGCCATCGTCTTATGCTTGACCTGCGAGGTAAAAACTTCCAAACGCTCGCGTTCAGGTGAGAGCAAATACGTCAAACTGCTGTGATAAACGCCATAGCCCAAAGGCAGATCAGGCGGCGTAACCTCTTGCCCCTGATGTTTATAGCCGAAAGTGGCGCCATAGGCAGAGGCCATTGCCTTCAAACTCTCATAGTCGGCGGTTAATCCCAAGATGCGTTTGTCAAAATAACCCACGTATTGCTGCAAGCGCTGCAAATCATCATTATTCGGATCAATGCTGACAAAAATCACCTGCAATTTTTCGGGATGCTCTAGCAATTTCAAGGTTTGCGCTATTTCATATAATACCGTCGGGCAAATATCCGGACAGGAAGTGAAGCCGAAAGTCAGCAAAATATATTGTCCTTTAAAATCACTATCGCTGACCTCTCCTGCATGACCTTGCAAATTAAATTGATAAGGCGAGGCAAAAATAGGCTGATTTATAAAAAACAAGAAACACAATAACAAATATTTTTTCACCGCAAACTCCATAAGCAACAAATACAAATACAAATACAAACGATTGCGATTAGATTTTGAACAACCGCAAACGTATTAAGGAATCTTAGCTTAAAATACTTCTTAAGGTAAGGTGATTAATTAAATTCATTTAGAATATTTTGTTATTTTTATTTTCACGACTTAAAAAATATTAATATAGCCGAAGAGTTTAAAAAGAGTGACAGCTTCGCCTCTCTTTTCCATACTCTCTACCGTCTGCAATTTGCCACTTGTATCAGTTTTCAATTCTTCGACGATATGACAGATAATTAATATCAACATAATCCTACATCGCATCGTTAGCTAAGCATAAAAAACGCCCTACCGCTAAGACAGGGCATTTTTAAGCGCTAAACTTTACGTCCGCGCCAAGACCGTTTTAACCGATTCGGCAAAATATCGAATCATGTCATCATTGCGCAAACCGGCAAGGTTAATCCGCCCGGTGCCGACCATATAAATGGCGAATTCTTCACGCAAGATCTGCACTCGCTCCGCACCCAACGGCAGCAATGAAAACATGCCGTGATGACGGGTAATGAAAGACCAGTCGCGACCGCCGGCATCCGCCATTGCCGCCTGCAATTTCTCACGCCGACTGCGGATAAAGCCGCACATATCGGCAAGCTCCTGTTCCCAATCGGCTTTCAAAGCGGCGTCGTTTAAAATCGTCGCCACAGTTGCCGCCGGATGGTCGGGACTCATGGAGACGGTGGTACGGGTAGCGGCATTGACCTGCGTTTGCAAAGCATTCACTTGCTCGGCATTTTCCGCTACGCTGATAATCACGCCGCTGCGATCGCGGTACAAACCGAAATTCTTCGAGCAAGACACCGCAATCAAAGCCTGCGGCACGTTTTTAACCACATGGCGTACGCCCCAGGCATCGTCCTCCAAATTCTCGCCCAAACCTAAATAGGCAAAATCAATAATCGGCACAAAGCCTTTTTCATTAGCCAATTGCGCGATTTTTTCCCAATCTTCGCGACTAAAATCCGCACCGCTGGGATTATGGCAGCAGCCGTGCAATAAGACGCAATCCTTGTCGCCCAATTGCGCCAGAGCGGCAAACACCTTATCGCGCGCCACTTCGCAGGTTTCGGGATCCAGATAAGGATAGCGGTCAAATTTCACGCCCGCCGCCGTAAATACCGCCATATGATTGCCCCAAGTCGGGTCAGGAATCCACAAAGTCGCCTCAGGCTGCACGGCGGCAATCACTTCGCCGATGACGCGCAAAGCGCCCGTGCCGCCGGTGGATTGGTTCACGCGCATGCGTGCGCCGTCAAAAGCATCGCCTAAAACCAATTTACCCATCGCGGCATTGAACTCGGGATTACCCGACAGCGGCTGATATTTCTTTGTGCTTTGGCTTTCCCATACGCGTTGTTCTGCCGCTTTTACGGCGCGCATGACCGGCGTATTGCCCTGCTCGTCAATAAAAATCCCCACCCCGACATCAATCTTGTGGCTGCGCGCATCGTCGCGGCACAACTGAGAAAGACGCAAAATAGGATCGTCTGGCAATTGCTGAATTTCACGAAACATGTTTTTTACTCCGTTTGATTTTGGGATAAGGATTTTGCTGCACGCGCAGAAGCTGCGTGCGGCTCAGTATATCAATAAGACTGCGTTTTTGCGGAGAAAGATACGCGCTACCATAGATAAGCGGCAGCGGCAGCAATAGCGCCGCATACAGCGTGCCGCGTTGCTCGATAGTCAGGACTGCCGACAGCCACAGCAGCGTAAAAGGCGCAAGTGTCAAACCTAGGGCAATCGCCCACCGCCACAGCACCCGCCCGAAAGCCGGCGCATGCCCGCTGCCGTCGCTTAAGACCAATTTCCATGCGCGCATGCCCAACGTCTGCCCTTGGCGCGAGCAGAAATAAGCGTAAAATCCGCCCCATAAAGCCAGCATTGCCAGACGCAACAGCTGCAATTTCCAACCTTCGCGAATCGGCTGCGCGGCATTCAACGCAAAAGCGACGAAGCCCAAGGCAATCAAACAGCCTACAATCAATAAGCCGTCATAAACCATGGCGGAAAAAATGCGCAGCATACCTGCCGGTTCGCCGATAAGTTTTGCGCTGTTGCCGATAGGCGCTGTCGTCTGTTCTGTTTTCACTGCCGTTTCGCTGCTAAAAACACTTATCCTAGCATATTTATTCCGACATGCCGCCCTGTGGTAGAAAAACAAGTTACTCAGATTAACTGTTGTAAAAAAACTACTTCATCGCATCAAAGACTAGTCGGCAGCGAAAAAAAAAGTTACACTACGCAAGTTTTTTGCATTCAAATTATAGGGAAATCTATGGCATTGCGCACTTCTCGTTGCATTCTCACAATAGCCGTTTTAGGGACTTTACTCACTGTTGCTCAAGCACAACAAATTGACGCGACTGAGGATAGTATTTTTGACGAGGCACCGCCAAGTCTGGCGGATAATCTGCCGCCGGATGCTAATCCGGAAGACATCTTAAACGCTCAAACTATTGAAGCGGAGACAGTCGTCCCTGTACAACCCAGCATCCGCAGCGAGATGATGCCCTTCAACAGCCGCCGCATTCATCTGATGGAAGCCTTGCAACAGCCGCTTAGCAGCGTATCTATCAATCACAATGCCGTAAAGCTCAATCAGCCGCAACTGGTGGCCGAATTTTACCGGCGCGAGCAATTCCCGACCATTTGGACGCATGAAACCGTTCCCAATCCGATTATCGCGCAATTGCAGGAAGCGATTAAGGCATCCGCAGATGATGCCTTAAACCCTAATCGGTATCACGCAAACATTATCAATTATTTACAAGCCGGCACACATTATCAGGACATCACCGCTCTAGAGATTTTGCTCACCGATGCTTGGTTGTCCTTAGTCTATGATTTGGCCAACGGCATCGTGGATGCGAAAAAAATCGACCGCACATGGAATGCGCCCAAAGTCAGCCATGAGCAATTAGCCGCTTGGTTGGCAGAAGGCATCAATGCACAAGACGTACTGAGCCCGATTCAGGCTATCAATGCACAAGATACCGCCTATCAAGCGCTCAAACAGCAATACATACTCAACCGCGATCAGCAGCTCAAAACCGATGATTTGGTCATCAATATGGAGCGTATTCGCTGGATGGCGCAGGATTGGCATGAGCAACGCTACATTTTCGTCAATATTCCTTCTTATGAAGTCACCGTCGTTGAAAACGATAAAAACATCTATCAAACCAAAGCGGTTGTCGGACGCAAAGACCGTGCAACCCCGCGCTTTGTCGATCGTATGCGCCATGTGGTCATGAGTCCGACATGGACAGTGCCGCCCACCATTATGCGCAAAGACAAACTGCCGCAACTTATCCGCAATCCCGCCGCCTTTAACGGCAGCTACGAAGCTATTTCGCCCGGCGGCAAAGTCGTCAGACCCAGCGATGTGAATTGGAGCAGCGCCGGCACCAGTTACCGCCTGCGGCAGAAACCGGGCGGTCAAAACGCCTTAGGACGCGTCAAATTCCTCTTCCCTAACGAACATGCCATCTATCTGCACGACACCCCAAGCAAAGGCTTGTTCGGCAGAAGCAATCGTGCGCTCAGTTCCGGCTGTATTCGTCTGCAAGATCCCATGGATTTTGCCAACCTGCTCTTAAAGGGCAGCTCATGGACGCCTGAGAAAATCAAAACCGCCAGTAATCAAAGCAAAGAGCAATGGGCGAATCTACAAAAGCAAACCCCTGTATATTTAGTCTATTGGACGACTTGGGCAGATCCAAGCGGCAATATTCGCAGCGCAAAAGACGTGTATGAACTTGACGCGAAGCTCACAAATGCCTATAAAAAGGCGCTGGTAAATTAATCAAAGAGAACAATATGACCCCATTTAGTCCTAAAAACAGCTACAGCTACGAAGAACTCATCGAATGCGCCAAAGGCAATCTGTTCGGTGCAGGCAATGCCCAATTGCCGCTGCCGAATATGCTGATGATCGACCGCATCGTCAGCATTACCGCCGACGGCGGCAAATACGGCAAAGGCGAAATCATCGCCGAATTGGATATCCGCCCCGATTTATGGTTTTTTGCCTGTCATTTTGAAGGCGATCCCGTTATGCCGGGCTGTCTCGGCTTAGACGCCATGTGGCAATTGGTCGGCTTTTTCTTGGGTTGGTCCGGCGGCAAAGGGCGCGGACGCGCACTGGGCTGCGGCGAAGTCAAATTTGTCGATCAAGTGTTGCCCAGCAATAAAAAAGTCACTTATCGTATTGATATGAAACGCGTCATTATGCGCAAACTGGTGCTCGGCATTGCCGATGCCACCTTAAGCGTGGATGGCAAGGAAATCTACCAAGGCACTGATCTGCGAGTGGGATTATTCACCAACGAAGAACAGCAACCTTAATCATTAAGGAGAATCATGAAGAGAGTCGTCATCACAGGCATGGGCATTGTGTCCAGCCTAGGCAATAACATCAAAGAAGTGTTGGATTCATTGCAACATTTGAAATCCGGCATCCGCTTTTGCGAGACCTACCGCGAATTAGGTCTGCGTTCGCAAGTACATGGCAATATTAAAAATCTGGATTTCAAAGAGTTCATCGACCGCAAAGCCCTGCGCTTTATGAGCAGCGCCGCCGCCTATTGCTACATCGCTATGCAGCAGGCTATCGAGCAAGCCAAGCTGACAAAAGCCCATATTTCTCATCCGCGCACCGGCTTAGTCGTCGGCAGCGGCGGTGCGGCGGCATCGGTGCAAGTCGAAGCAGCGGACATTCTACGCAACAGCGGCGTCAAACGTATCGGTCCTTATGCCGTGACTAAAGTTATGGGCTCGACCACTTCCGCCTGCTTAGCCACGCCTTTTGAAATCAAGGGCGTCAACTATTCCATGAGCAGCGCCTGCTCAACTAGCGCGCACTGCATCGGCCATGCGGCGGAACTGATTCAAATGGGCAAGCAAGATATTGTTTTTGCCGGCGGCGGCGAAGAAGAACATTGGGCCATGACTTCCCTGTTTGATGCTATGGGTGCGCTTTCCAGCAAATACAACGATTCCCCCGAACTCGCCTCGCGCGCCTACGATGCCGATCGCGACGGCTTTGTCATCTCAGGCGGCGGCAGTATTTTAGTGCTTGAAGAATACGAACACGCCAAAGCGCGCGGTGCGGAAATCCTCGCCGAAGTCACCGGCTACGGTGCGACCTCCGACGGCTACGACATGGTTGCCCCCTCCGGCGAAGGCGCGGTACGCTGCATGCAAATGGCACTCGAAACCCATAAAGGCACAGTGGACTATATCAATGCGCACGGCACCTCCACACCCGTCGGCGATATGCGCGAACTAGAAGCGATTAAAGAAACCTTCAAAAACCAAGATATTCCGCTAATCAGCTCGACCAAATCCCTTTCAGGGCATGCTTTAGGCGCAGCAGGAGCGAACGAAACCATTTACAGCCTGCTGATGATGTTAAATGACTTCGTTACCGCCTCGGCGAATATCTTCACGCTTGACGAAGCGGCGGACAAACTGCCGATTGTGCGCGAAAACATTCATAAAACCCTTAATGTCGTCATGAGCAACAGCTTTGGCTTCGGCGGCACTAATGCAACCTTGATTTTGAGCCGTGTTTAAAAAAATCATTCTCCTTATCTGCTTGGGCGCAATCGGCGCCCAAGCACAGCAGACCAGCTATGACAGCTACGGACGCTTAATGACCGATTACGAACAAGTCCAACGCGACCGTGAAGCCGGCGTTTTACAACGCGGCGGCTACGATCCGCACGCTGCCGCCGTGGGTGCCGCGCAAAGACAGGCACGCGCAGGCAATGCACCTACCATTGGCAACAGCAACACCCCCAATCAAAACGGCATATCCGACCGCAGCATCTACCGCTGCAAAAACCAAGGCCGCGACGTCTATGTCGATGAAGACGGCAAACGCAAATTCAGCCAATGCCAACTCATCCGCCGAGGCAAAGCCGAAGAAGAATTCGTCGCACAGCAAGCCCCGACTCAGGCCGACCCTAGCCGCGCCGATGCGCAAACCCATCTCGTACCTTCTGCTTACGCAAGCACGCAAGCCCCTGCCGAGGAAGCGGCATTCAGCCAAGCCGAAGTCCATATCCCTACGATTAACGCGCAAGGCAGCGGCAATCTGCCTTGCAGCGGTGCAATCCTGTACAAAGGCAGCACCTATATTTTCAGCGAACACGAACCCTGCCCGATTCCGGCAGACGTATTTAATCAACGCCGCCCCATTGAAGCAGAACCCAATTACTACTTGGAATAAACATGCAATTACACGAACGCCCCAAACTCGTTCCGCCCGACGGGCATAACAAAGTCTTACTGCATTCCTGCTGCGCGCCCTGTTCGGGCGAAGTCATGGAAGCCATGCTCGCCAGCGGCATCGATTACACCATTTTTTTCTACAACCCCAACATTCATCCGCGCAAAGAATACAATCTGCGCAAAGACGAAAATATCGCCTTCGCGGAAAAATTCAACATCCCCTTTATTGACTGCGACTACGACAGCGACAACTGGTTTGCCCGTGCCAAAGGCATGGAATGGGATCCCGAACGCGGCGCGCGTTGCAGCATGTGCTTTGACATGCGCTTTGAACGCACCGCCTTATACGCGCATGAAAACGGCTTTCCCGTCATCACCAGTTCTTTAGGCATCAGCCGCTGGAAAAACATGCAGCAAATTAATGAAAGCGGTATTCGTGCGGCAGCCCCCTACCCCGACGTGCAATATTGGACCTTCAACTGGCGCAAAGGCGGCGGCAGCCAACGCATGATAGAAATCAGCAAACGCGAAAAATTCTATATGCAGGAATACTGCGGTTGCGTATATTCTCTGCGCGACACCAATGCATGGCGCATCAGCAAAGGACGTGAAAAAATCAAAATCGGCGTCATGTATTACGGCGAAGACGATACGCCTGAACAAGCCTAAGCGGCGGCATACGGCGCCGCCTTCTCAATCCAAGAGGCTTTATTTTTAGCCCGCAATGATGCAAAATACCGCGTTTGTTTTTAAAATCAGCATAAAAACAAAGTGATAAAAAGGCTTTGTTGAATCTATCGAAGGGAGTAATGCTATGAATATTGACAGTATTTTGAAATTAATTGAAGAAGAAGAGGTTCGCTTTGTCGATCTGCGCTTTACCGATACGCGCGGCAAAGAACACCACATCAGCAGCCCCGCCTCCAGTATCGACGAAGATTTTTTTGAAGAAGGCAGAATGTTTGACGGCTCCTCTTTTGCCGGTTGGAAAGGCATCCATAACTCGGACATGATTTTGATGCCCGACCCTGCCACCGCCTACATCGACCCCTTCTATCAGCATAAAACCCTCGTCATCACCTGCGATGTCATCGAACCCGATACTATGCAGGGCTATGCCCGCGATCCGCGTTCCACCGCCCGCCGTGCCGAAGCCTATCTGCAATCCTTAGGCATTGCCGATACTGCCCTTTTCGGACCCGAAAACGAATTTTTCATCTTTGACGAAATGAAATTCAGCAGTGCCGCACATAAAGTCATGTTTGAAATCATCACCGAAGAAGGCTATTGGAACGGTGAAAAAGACTATGACACCGGCAACAGCGGGCATCGTCCCAGACAGAAAGGCGGCTATATGCCGGTGGCACCGGTAGATTCGCTGCAAGATTTGCGCGCGGAAATGTGCGAACTCTTGGAGCAAGTGGGACAAAGCGTGGAAGTGCAGCATCATGAAGTCGCCACGGGACAATGCGAAATCGGTGTGCGTTTCAATACCTTAGTACGCAAAGCTGATGAAGTTCAGCAATTGAAATACATTATTCACAATACCGCCCATGCCGCCGGCAAAACCGCCACCTTTATGCCCAAGCCCATCGTCGGCGATAACGGCTCGGGCATGCATGTGCATATGTCTTTGGTCAAAGACGGCAAGAATCTCTTTAGCGGCGACGGCTACGGCGGCTTATCCGACATGGCGCTTTACTACATCGGCGGCATCATCAAACATGCCCGTGCCTTGAATGCCTTTACCAATCCTTCAACCAACAGCTACAAACGTTTAGTGCCGCATTTTGAAGCGCCGGTGATGCTGGCTTATTCGGCGCGCAACCGCTCGGCTTCGGTGCGCATTCCTTATATTACCAATCCTAAGGCGCGCCGCATTGAAGTACGTTTCCCCGATTCCAGCGCCAATCCGTATTTGGCATTCGCCGCCCTGCTGATGGCGGGCTTAGACGGCATCAAAAATAAAATCCACCCCGGCGAAGCGATGGATAAGGATTTATATGATTTACCGCCGGAAGAAGCGGCAAATATTCCGCAAGTGGCGTTTTCATTAGAACAAGCCTTGGACGCGCTGGAAGCCGACTGCGATTTCTTAAAACAAGGCGGCGTATTTAACGACGATTTACTTGAAGGCTATATTGCCCTCAAACGGGAAGAAGTGGCGAAAATGCGTTTGCAAGTCCATCCTTTGGAATTCGAACTGTACTACAGTTGCTAATACAAAGTTGCTAATACAAAACTGAAGCGGCAAGATCAAATTGCCGCTTTTTTTATCTTCATCTCTCGCTAAAATCCTTAAATACCGTCGCCGTCGATGACGACAGGATTGTTTTTTATCCGACTTTGCAATAAGGCGGAGTAGCGGGCGATGCTGCCGCGAGTGCTTTGCACGAGGTTTTCGGCGAAATCCGCCACGTTGTTCGCTTCGTCGCGCTCCATCACGGCTTCAATCAGCAGGGGCAGATTCATGCCGCTGATGATTTCGACTTCGGGGCGTTCGTTGGCAATCAATGCGGCTTGGCGGAAGGGGGTGCCGCCCATGATGTCGGTAAAAATCAATATTGGTTCGTCTTGGTAGTCGGCGACGATGTTTCGCAGGGATTGGGCAAGACTTTCGCTGCTCATGCCTTCGGGGAAGTTGAGGCTGTGGCAGGCGTTAACTTCACCTGCCAAGAGTTTGAGTCCTGACAGAAGACCGTCGGCAATTTGTCCGTGCCCGCAGATGATGAGATGTATCATTTTGCTTCCTTATAATCTGTTTTCATTCGGAACAAGGCGTAATGCCCTGCCCCGATTTGCCGAAAAAGCACAGGCGGCGCTTGGCGTCGCCTGTCTATTGTCGCTTAATTGCCCCAAGGTTGGCCGAATAAATTGCCGCGTTCCATTAAGACGGCAGGGTCGATGATTTCCCAGCCGAACATGGTTTTCAGCAGCACCGGCAACAAGGTGCAAACTAAACCGAAGACAACGGTCATGATGACCAATTTCAGCGGCGAGCTGCCTTTTTTAATCCGCCACAAAATGAAGAGCGTCCATAAGAGCGGCAGCAATGCCGGCATGATTTTATCGACCAAATCGCCTTGCAAGGTGTAGACAAAGGTGGCGTCGCCGGCTTTGCGCACCAGTTGCAAGCCTGATTCCAAGCGGACATAGCTGGCGGTCATCGCGCCGATTACCATCAAACCGACGATTGAGGCGGCATGCGCCAGTTTTTTGGTTTGGTCTTTGAGGTTTTTAATCGCCGATACGCCCATTTTGTAGCCGTAGCTTGCCAAGCCGAAGCGCAGGGAGAAATGCACGACGTTAAACAGCACAAAGAAGAAGATCGGCCCCAGCCACGAACCTTGCAAGGAGAAGGAAGCACCGATGCCGCCGCAGATAGAGAGCAGGGTTAGCCAGAATACGGCGTCGCCGATGCCGCCGCCCGGCCCCATAGTGGAGACTTTAATCGCGCGGATAGTGTCGATGCGTTCTTTGGCTTCTTCCATTGCCAGCACCAGTCCCGAGATGAAGGTCACCAAGAGCGGGTGGGTGTTGAAAAATTCCAAGTGCATTGCCATGGATTTTTTCAGGTCGTTTTCGTTTTTGTGGATTTTGCGCAGCGAGGGCAAGATGCTGTATAGCCAGCCGTTTGCCTGCATGCGTTCGTAGTTGAAGGAGGCTTGCAGGAAGAGCGAGCGCCAAGCCATGCGGCGCAGGTCTTTCGGGGTAATGACTTTAGGTGCGCTTAAATCTTCATAAGCACCGCTGACGATTTCTTTTTGATGTTCACTCATTTTAGATACCCTCTTCATAATCTTCGGATTTATCGGCTTTGGCGCTGCCTTGCGGCACGGCTTCGCGCAGATAGTATTCAATCAGGGCAAATGCCACGCCGACTAAGGCAATCGCCAGCAGCGGTTGTTGGAAATAGGCGGCGAGCAAAAAGCCCATGAGGAAGTAGGCGATGTATTGGCGTTGCAGCATGATGTTGAGCAGGATACCGAAGCCGATTGCCGGCATCAGTCCGCCCGCCATTTGCAGTCCGTCGGTAATCCATTTCGGAATCAGGCTGACTAAGCCGCGTGCGGCTTCCGCGCCGAAGTAAATCGCTGCAAAGGCGATGAAGAAGTAGAAGACGAATAAGATGCTCATGCCGAGATAGTTCAGATTGGCAATGCCTTTGAAATTCAGGGTTTGCGCATATTTATCCGCGGTGCTCATCAGCGGCGAGAAGGCGGTGAATAAGAAGGTGATGCACATTTGCACGAATACCGCCGCCGGTATCGCGACCACAATCGCCTGTTCGGCGGTTTGTCCTGTGGCAATCACAAAGGCGGTGCCGATGATGCCGCCCAGCACCACGTTCGGCGGCTGCGCGCCTGCCAGCGGCACCAAACCCATCCACATCAGCTCGAAGCTCGCTCCTGCGACCAAGCCCGCCTGCGGATTACCTAAGAGCAAGCCAACAATCGGACCGGCGATAATCGGGCGGTGGATATGGGTAAGCACGTTAAAGAGGTCAATCCCTGCAATCCCTGCAAAGATGGCGACCGCCAAAGCCTGCCAAAGGCTGAATTGGGCAATGATTTCTGTGGCTTCCATGGTTTACTCCGTTTCAAGCAGTTGAAGAATCGGCACTTTTTTATCATCGGGCGTGCCTTGTGCGGTACAGGGAACGCCTTTTGCTTCCAGCGCCTTAAAGCAGCGGACATCGTCTTCGGTGACGGAAATCACTTTCGAGACTTGTCGCTTGCCTTCGGCAAAGTGCAGGTTGCCGACGTTGATTTTGTCAATCGGCACGCCGCCTTCTACCAATTTCAATGCGGCTTGCGGATCACGCACGACCAGAAAAATTTTCTGTCTATCCGCCGCTTTGTGAATCACATCAATGGTTTTCTGCAGGCTGAAGAAACGCGATTCCGCACCGCCTGCAATCGCCATTTCCATCAGGGCTTGCTGGGTTTCGTCATTCGCCAGCTCGTCGTCGGCGACGAGAACCAAATTCGCGCCCAGCCAATTTGTCCACGTCATGCCGACCTGCCCGTGAATCAGGCGGTTATCGATGCGTGTCAATAAAATATTAGGCATATCTCTCTCCTTTTTTTATGATGTTGAATAAGGGTATAGGCGAACGCCTTTCACCACGCGGTTCACTTGTCCGCTGGGGTTGGGATTATCGGGGGAAATGCGGCGTTCAATCGCGGCGCGCAGACCGAGCAATTGCGCATATTGCACCGCCAAGACCGCCAGATAGTCGTCGCTGAAGCTGTCGCCTGCCGCCGCATAGGGCAGTGCGATGACGCGCGGATGCGTCGCAATATCATCAAAACGTGCGAAAAATGCCGCGCTTGCCGGCACGACGATTGCCGCCGCGCTGCCGTCATTGGCTAATTCGCGGATGATGTCGGCGTCAAATTGTTGGGTATAGGCATGATTGCTCGGCAGAACCATAACCGCCGTTTGCGCATTAATTAGGGATTTCGGTCCGTGTCGGAAGCCGAGCGAGGTTTCCGCCATGGTGGGAATCGCGCCCGCGGTCATTTCCAAAATTTTCAGCGCACATTCGCGTGCCGCACCGTAAAGCGCACTACTGCCTAAGAAAATCAGACGCTGCGCTTGTAGCAAGGTGTCCGCCGTCGTGCTGTGATAAAACTGACGGTTAATCTGCTGCGAAGCCTCGGCAAGCGCGCTAAAGTCCGATGCCGCCAATCCGAGGGCTTGGCGGCATAAGGCGGCGGTGTAGAGCGTCATGGTGGAAAAGCTGGATGTCATGACAAAGCTGGCGTCATGGGTTTGCGGCGGCATCAACAAACTATAGGTGCGTTCGTCCAGCGCCAATTGTCCCTGTGCATTGCAAGTTACCGCATAAGGCTGCATTTTTGGCGCGACAATCGCCAGTTTTTCAATACTGTCCACACTTTCCGGCGAATTGCCCGAACGCGCAAAGGCAAAGAAAATTCCTTCGGCATGACGCGGCAGACGGTCGGCAGGTTGGGCGACAAAATCGGTGCTGGCAATCGCTTGGCAATGCGCGGCGGCAAGCGGCGCAATCAAGGGCGCGACAATATCGCCGACATAGGCGGAAGTGCCGGCGCCGCTAAAGACGACCGTCGCCTGCGGATTGTTCAGCGCAGCGGCAAGCGGCTGCAATGCGGCTTGATCACGCTGTAATAATTGGGGAATTTCCAACCAAGCCTGTGCCTGTCCGCTGATTTCCTCTGCGGTGGCTTGCGCGCCCTGCGCCTGAAAATAAGCAATATCTTTATCTGCAATCATGCGCCTGCTCCGTCTGTGGCTGAATAATAAGGCTCGAGGGCAAAGCGGATATGCTGCTCAATCAAATTGGCGGCACTGAAGGCTTCGCCGCGATTGTGGCAGACTTCTACCGCCTGCGGCAGATATTGATGCAAAACGCCGTAAGGCAGCTCGGCTTGGTCAAAGGCTTGATGGAATTTGGCAATTTCCGCCTGCACCGCCGCCTGCGGCCAGTAATAACGCATACGGTCGGACAGACTGTAAACGCGCAGCAATGCCTGCTGCTGCGCATCGCCGTGATAATATTTCTGCCAACGCGAAGGCTCGGCCAGCATCGTGGCTTCCATGACCGCCGCCACATCGGCAGCCGTATCGGGATAAACCGCCAGCAAGGCGCGGTTAAGCGCATACAGGGCTTCGCGATAAGCAAAAGTCAGCGCCGGCCCGACTTTTAAAATCGCAAAATGATCGCGCACCAATTGGGCGAGATGATGGCGGCTTTGGTAATCGGTGGAATGCGCTTCAAAAACCGCATGGGGGAAAGTCTCCGCCAAAGCCACCAATTCGCGCGCTTTTTCAGGTACATAATCCACCACTTGCAGATGATCGAATTCCACACCGGGCTGCACCACCAAGCCGATAACGCGCGGCCAAACCGCGCTTAAACCTTCCTGTGCAAAGACTTCCTGATGCACCGCCAAGGTTTTTGCCGCAGCAGCGGCGGAAGTCGGCGTAATGCCCTCGATATCTTCCTGCGCACCGCCCGGCACCGGCACTTCCGTGCCCACGATATAGACAATATCCTGATTCGGCGCGGCGGCTTCGGCAATTTTGCACAAACGCGCGGCGCGGGTGGCAACGGTCAAATCGTCCAACGGCACAGAGTCGTCGGCGCAGCTCATACTGCAATCCAAATGGATTTTCTGAAAACCTGCCGCCGCGTATTGGCGCAGCAATTCTTCCGCCTTGTGCATCGCTTCTGCCGCCGTTTCGTGCTGCCAAGCATTCGGCCCGAGATGGTCGCCGCCAAAAACCAGTTTTTCCAAAGGAAAACCGCAGTCGGCAATCAATTGCCGCGTTTGGGCGATAAATTGCGCAGGGGTCAAACCCGTATAACCGCCGAATTGATCGACTTGATTGGATGTGGATTCGATTAAGAGAACGGCATCATGGGCTTTAGCGGAGGCGGCGGCAGCGCGCAACACCGCCGGCAAAGCACTACATACGGAAGTGATGCCGCCTTTGCCGCTCCGCTTATGCTCGGCGATGCGCTCGGCTAAAAGATGTGGCTTCACAAATACTCCTTTCTGCTTTAGCAGGTCATGTTTCAACACACAGAGCGACACATAAAGCGTCGCTCTACGTGTTGCCCTGAATTGGAAGAGGTTACACCTCTCCCACAAGATTATCCTCCCTAAAGGGTTTCAACCAGTAAGGAAATTTTGATGAAATCAGCAGCGGCAACATCATGCGGCGTTTTCATCACAATCGGCATCATGCAGCACGACTTTGTTAAAAAACCTTTAGGTTTTGAATTATAGTCTTGTCAATATACAAATACAAACAGAAATGCTCAAAAAATTTTCTATTTTCTGCAAAAACAAACAAATCAAAGTATTAGCGGCGATAAGAAAAAAGAATTAGCGCTATTTTTTTATCTTTTCCTTGAAGCCGATGATTACAAAGCGTAAACTTTTTCAGGCGGCATGTGCCGCGCTTAGGAGAGAACAGAATGAAGGCAATCGGACTGAGTTTAAGCATGGCAGTCAGCGCGGCACTCTTAAGTGCTTGCAGCAGCATCGGCAATAGCAATAATCAAACAACGCTTGCTCCCAGCGATTACACCTTGGAAAAAGTGGTCTTTTTCAGCCGCCACGGCATTCGTGCGCCCTTAATCGGCTATGGCAGCGCGCTCGCCGAAGCCACGCCGCAAACATGGCCGACGTGGACGACCGAGGGCGGACATCTCACGCCTAAAGGCGCACAATTAGAAGGAATATTCGCCGAATATTTGGGACATTGGCTTGATGTTGCCGGACTCATCAAACAAGGCGAATGCCGCCCGGAAGCGGTCTTGGTCTATACCAACAGTCTGCCGCGCACCATCGCCACCGGCGAACAATTCGCCCAAAAAGCCTTTGCCGACTGCGGCATCGACGTGCGGCATTTGGAAGCAGTAGGTAAAATGGACAATACGTTCAACCCGATTGTACGCAGCACAGTGGATGCCGCCTTTGAAGAAGAATTGCGCCGCTCGATTGACGAAAGTCTCGGCGCAGAAGGCTTTGCAGGTTTGAATCAACGCTTGGCAAATTCTTATGCGGCACTGGAAAAAGTATTGAATTATCAAAATTCCATCGCCTGCAAAGAGAAAAACAGCTGCCAAATCGCCGCCATCGAAAACACCTTGAGTTTTGAACAGGGTAAAGAACCCAAAACCACAGGCGCTTTGCGCAACGGTACCGGCGCGGCGGACAGTTTCGTGCTGCAATACTATGAGGGCTTCCCCTTAGAACAAGTGGCATGGGGCAAGATTGACAGCGAGGAAGTATGGAAAAGCATCATGGCAATCAAAGATTTATACAATGATGTACTCTTCGGCTCGCCGCTGATGGCAAAAGAAGCGGCAACGCCGCTATTGAGCTTTATCCAAAACGCCTTTAGCGACGAAGGCTATGCGCATCCGCTGATTGAACAGGCGCGACAGGCAAAGGTCGTGATGCTGGTCGGGCATGATTCCAATGTCGGCTCCTTGCTGCCCTTGCTCAAAACCAAGCCTTATCATCTGCCCAATCAATACGAACACACACCTTCAGGCGGCAAAATCGCCTTCCAACAATGGCGCGATTCGCAAGACAAGCAATGGATAAAAATCGAATATTTCTACCAAAGCACCGAGCAGCTGCGCCAAGCGCAAGCGCTTAGCGACAGCAATCCGCCGCAGCGCGTCACTTTGGAAATCGCCAACTGCCCTGTGAATACGCAAGGCTTCTGCGCCTTAGAAGATTTCAAACAAGCCATGCGCAAGGCTTTGCAATAATCTTCCCAAATAGTCAAAGAATTGAAAAAGTATTACGGCGTTGGCTCGCCTTGCCGTACGCTCTTGTACTGTCTGCGGCTCGCCGCCTTGTACTACTTTTTCACTTCTCCGACTATAGAAAAAACCGCCGCTATAGTCTCTTCAGATTAAAATGATATGCCTTAACACAACATGTTAAAATATTTTTCAATATGTTGAAAATTTTTATTGTCTCATTTTAATCTGAAGAAACTATAAATAGCGGCGGTTCTCATTTGTCGATGAGGCATGGCGGGATTAAGGCTGCCAATAAAAATCCTCTTCGTCTTTCACTTCTTCCATGACCACATAGCTGCGGCTTTCAATCGCGGCAGGTAATTGCAGCAAAATCCCGCCCAAGACTTCGCGATACGCCGCCATATCCGGCAGACGCAGTTTCAGCAGATAATCGTATTCGCCGCTGATGAGATAGCAACCTAGCACCTGCGGAATTTTGCGCACTTCGCGGCGGAAATCATCAAAAGTATGCCCTGATTTGCTATGTAGCTTCAGCTCCACAAATACCAGCAAACCCAAACCCAAAGCGGCAGGATTCAACCTTGCCTGATAACGCAGAATCACGCCGCTTTGCTCCAAGCGGCGCACACGTTCCGTTACCGGCGACACGGACAGTCCGACTTTTTCCGCCAAAGCCGTCATCGACAGACGGGCATTGCCTTGCAGCAATTGCAGAATCTTATGGTCAATTTTATCTAATTGCATATTTTTTCCTGTTTATTAGCCGAATTACCGATGAAAAACCTTTTTTCACGACAAAAATAAGTGAAAAATATTTTAGCACTTGCTTAGACTATAAGGCTTATTTTAAAGAGGAGTGATGAATGAAAGTCGTGATTTTAGGCGCAGGTGTGGTAGGGATTGCCAGCGCATGGTTTTTGCACCGCCAAGGACATGAAGTGTTAGTGATTGACAAACATACCGGCGCAGGCTTGGAAACCAGCAAAGCCAATGCCGGACAATTATCTTTCGGCTATACCACGCCTTGGGCGGCGCCGGGGATACCGCTGAAAGCGGCAAAATGGCTGCTGCGCAAACATTCGCCGCTGATTATGCGCCCCGACGGTAGCCGCTTTCAGGTGCAATGGCTGTCGCAGATGCTCGCCAATTGCAGCGAAGCGCGTTATAAGGAAAATAAGGCGCGTATGGTGCGGATTTCCGATTACAGCCGCGCGATGTTTGCCGAATTTCAGGCGGCAGGCATTGATTACGAAGGACGGCAGAAAGGTACTTTGCAGATTTTCCGCAGTCAAAAAGAAGTCGATGCCGCGGCGAAAGACATGGAGATTTTGGCGCAATACGGTGTGCCGTTTTCCCTGCTCAATCCGCAGGAAATGTTTCAATTCGAGCCGGCATTAAGCGGCGCCGCCGCCCCGATTGTCGCCGCCTTGCATCTGCCGCAAGACCAAACCGGCGACTGCCATTTATTCACCACGCGCACCGCGGCACGCCTGCAGACCGAGGGCGTACAGTTTTATTATGAACACGCGATTGAAGGCTTTAACACGCAGGGCGGCAAAATCGAAGCCGTGATTGCCGGCGGCAAAACTTTTACCGGCGATGCCTTTCTCTCCGCCTTAGGCGCTTACAGCCGCCCCATGCTGCAAGCCCTGCACTTGGATATTCCCGTTTATCCCGTCAAAGGCTACTCTCTCACCTTGCCGATTATCGACACCGACCAAGCTCCGCAATCCACCATTATCGACGAAACCTATAAAGTCGCCATCACGCGCTTAAACGAACGCATCCGCGTCGGCGGCATGGCGGAACTCTGCGGCTATGATTTGCAATTGCGGCAGAAGCACCGCGAAACGCTGGAATTGGTCACGCGTGAGTTATTCCCGCAGGGCGGCGATATGGCACGCGGCGAATTTTGGTGCGGACTGCGCCCCAACACGCCCGACAGCACGCCGATTATCGGCAAAACGCCCTATGCCAATCTCTTCCTCAACACCGGACACGGCACGCTGGGCTGGACGATGTCCTTAGGCGCAGGACGTCTGATTGCCGACATCATCAGCGGCAAGACGCCGGAAATCGAAGCGGAAGACTTGGGATTGTCGCGCTATCGTCGAAGAGGCGGAGCAGTCGCATAAAGCCGCACTGTTTCAATTCTTCGGCAACACACATGATGGAGAATATAGTTAAAGAATTGAAAAAGTATTACGGCGTTGGCTCGCCTTGCCGTACGGTACGCTCTTGTACTGTCTGCGGCTCGCCGCCTTGAACTACTTTTTCACTTCTCCGACTATAGCAAAGCGCATACACTGCTTACTTTTTAAGCAGAAAATTTTTATTATTGCTATTTCATTCGTCTAGCAAGATTTACACAGCTTTTCCTGCCCTATGCACAGCATTATTGTGTTTATTGCGGAATACTGCTGTCGCAGCCATATACGCATGCGGCAAAATATGGCGTAAAAACAAGACGGCTTTTGACTGCGCATTTTTTAATCAGCACAGATTTATTGCAAAGGCATAATGGACTTAGCGAGCTATGCACAGCTTTTTCCCTTTCTCAGACACAAGACTTGTGCATTTGAGGGACAAAACATGTTTTACTGGCTTCTGCCTTGCGGTAATAGGGAAAATTTCTTGCAAAAACAGTAGGGATTTTTGCTGTGTATTTTTTGAGCATTACAGATTTATTGTTGCCCTTTGAGTGTCTTAAGCTGCTTTCCCACAGGCTGTTCCGCTTTATGCACACAGGGATTGTGCAAGATCGTGGATAAAAAATCGCCCCGCATTTGCGAGGCGATTGCAATTAGAAAAATGCCTTTTTGCCGTATTGAGCCAGTATGCCTTGAATGCGTTGCAAGGTTTCTGCGGGCGGCGGCAATACGCCTTGTAATTTGTAGGTATCGCCGAATAATGCCCATTTATGCGCGCCCAGTTCATGATAGGGTAGCAGCTCGACTTCCAGCACGTTTTCCATCGGAGCGATGAATTCGCCCAAGAGATGGGCGGTGGCATCGTCATCGGTATAACCCGGCACAACGACCAAACGCACGCGCACACTTTGCTTGCGCTCGGCTAGGTATTGCGCGAATTTCAGGGTTTTATCCACATGCACGCCGACCAAGGCTTTATGCCGCTGCGGATCGATTTGCTTTAAATCGAGCATGACGAGGTCGGTATGATCGAGCAAATAGTCCAGTTTTTCATCGTAGAAACGCGCATAGCCGTTGGTATCGAGGCAGGTATTCAATCCTGCAGCGCGGCATTGGGCAAACCATTGTCCGATGAATTCATATTGCAAGAGCGGTTCGCCGCCGGAGGCGGTTACTCCACCGCCGCTGGCTTTAAGATAGAAGCGATAACTCATGACTTCTTTCATCAATTCCGCAACGGTAACGATTTGGCTGGTGTCGCTTTGCAAAGGCCAGCTGTCGCGGTTATGACAATAAAGGCAGCGCATCAGACAGCCTTGGAAAAAGGCGATGTAACGCAAGCCCGGCCCGTCGACCGCTCCGCAGGTTTCTATGGAATGCAAGATGCCTTCTGTTTGCACGATGTCCTCACTTTTGAAAAAAAGAAGCTGAGGTTGTCCCCAGCTTCTTGTTTAATGTGATCAGCGATGATTATAAACTTTTTGTGAACGTTCGGGTAATCACGTCTTGTTGCTGCTCACGGGTCAATGAATTGAAGCGCACCGCATATCCTGAAACGCGGATAGTCAATTGCGGATATTTATCCGGGTCTTCCATCGCTTCTTCCAGCATTTCGCGGTTCAGCACGTTGACGTTCAAATGTTGTCCGCCTTCGATACCGGCGAAGCTGTCATTTGCCGCTTCATGGTGGAAGTAGCCGTCCATCAAGCCTGCCAAATTGCGACTGCGGGTTTGCTCGTCTTTCCCTAAGGCACTGGGCACGATAGAGAAGGTGTAAGAAATACCGTCTTTCGCATAGGCGAAGGGTAATTTCGCTACCGAGGTCAAGGAAGCTACCGCACCTTTCACATCACGACCGTGCATCGGGTTCGCGCCCGGTCCGAAAGGCAATCCTGCCTGACGACCGTCAGGAGTAGTACCGGTTTTCTTACCGTAAACCACGTTAGAAGTAATGGTTAAGACGGATTGGGTCGGAATGGCATTGCGATAGGTTTTGAGTTTGTTCAGTTTCGCCATGAAACGCTCAACCAAATCGCAGGCAATTTCGTCCACGCGGTCATCGTTATTGCCGAATTGCGGATAATCACCTTCGATTTTGAAGTCAATAGCGATATTGTTTTCATCGCGAATCGGGCTCACTTTGGCATATTTAATCGCTGATAATGAATCCGCCGCTACAGACAAACCGGCAACACCACAAGCCATGGTGCGAATCACATCGCGGTCGTGCAATGCCATCAATGCCGCTTCGTAGCTGTATTTATCATGCATATAGTGAATGATATTCAGCGCGGTCATATATTGCTTTGCCAGCCAATCCATGAAGTGATCCATTTTTTCCATGACCACATCATAATTCAAGACTTCGTCCAAAATAGGCTCGGTTTTCGGGCCGATTTGGGTTTTCAGTTTTTCGTCCATACCGCCGTTGATTGTGTATAACAAGGTTTTGGCTAAGTTGGCGCGCGCACCGAAGAATTGCATTTGTTTGCCTACGCGCATCGGGCTGACACAGCAAGCGATGGCATAGTCGTCGTATTCAAAGTCCGGACGCATCAAATCATCGTTTTCATACTGCACGGAAGAAGTGTCGATCGAAACTTTCGCGCAGAAATGTTTGAAGTTTTCAGGCAGAGCTTCCGACCACAGAATCGTCATGTTCGGCTCCGGAGAAGTGCCCATGTTGTACAGAGTTTGCAAGAAGCGGAAGCTGCTCTTGGTGACTAAAGTACGACCATCCAAGCCCATACCAGCGATAGATTCGGTCGCCCACATCGGGTCGCCTGAGAATAATTGATCGTATTCCGGCGTGCGCAAGAAACGCACCATACGCAGTTTCATCACCAAATGGTCAATTAATTCCTGTGCTTGTGATTCCGTGATTTTGCCGGCTTTCAAATCGCGCTCAATATAAATATCCAAGAAAGTCGATACGCGTCCAAAGGACATCGCGGCGCCGTTTTGCGATTTAATCGCCGCTAAATAGGCGAAATACGTCCATTGAACGGCTTCTTGCGCGGTTTGCGCAGGGCGGGAAATATCAAAGCCGTATTTTGCCGCCATTTCTTTCATCTGACCCAAAGCGGTATATTGATCTTTGATTTCTTCGCGCAGACGAATCACTTCATTCAAATCATTACCGGCTTCCAAATCCTCTTGCAGAGAATTGAATTGCGCGACTTTATCCTGCATCAGGCGGTCAATACCGTAGAGCGCGACGCGGCGGTAGTCGCCGATAATACGTCCGCGACCGTAAGCATCCGGTAAACCGGTTAAAATGCCCGCTTTGCGGCAGCGCAGAATATCCGGCGTATACACATCAAACACGCCTTCATTATGCGATTTGCGGTATTTGGTGAAAATCTCGCTGACCATCGGATTGAGCTTGCGACCGTAAACCTCGCAGCTATTTTCCACCATGCGCAAACCGCCGAAAGGCATAATCGAACGCTTCAAAGGCGCATCCGTTTGCAAACCGACAATGGTTTCCAAATCTTTTTGAACATAGCCGGCTTCATGCGAAATGATGGTAGAAACCGTATCGGTATCAATATCATAAGGCGCATGGGTGCGGTTTTCGACCTTAATCATTTCCGCCACTTCCGCCCATAAGGTATTGGTGGCTTCTGTCGGACCGACTAAGAAATCGGCATTGCCCTCATAAGGCGTGTAGTTTTTCTGAATAAAATCACGCACATCAATTTCATTTTGCCAATTACCAGCAGCAAAACCTTGCCATGCGACCGGAGATTCTGGAATATCTTTCATAACATACCCTCTGTTTCTAACAAATAAACTAAAAATTTGATGGTTTTTATTTTATCTTTTTTTGCGCGGCTCTGCAAATCGAATCTGTGCAACCTGATGAAAATTCATTAAGATATAAATTGATAAAGCAAAAATCATTTTGAAAACGTATTTTTATTGTTTGGCAAAATTACGCCCATATGTTTTTCTATTCTTCAGACAATCCCTGATTTGCCGCATCGGCATTTGTCTGCACGCATAGAAAAAGAAAATGCTAAAATTTTAATAAATAATCGGCAAGGAGCGCCGCCATGAACGCTGAGATGTTATTTGTTTTTGCCTTATTCGTATCAACCATTATTATTTTTTTAAGCGATCGTTTCCGCATGGATATGGTGGCATTGGGCGTGGTGGTCGCGCTTGGGGTTTCCGGCATTCTCACGCCGCAGGAAGCCGTCAAAGGTTTCGGCGATAACATCGTCATCATGATTGCCGCCTTGTTTGTGGTCGGCGAAGGAATTTTCCGCACGGGCGTGGCAAGCGCCATCGGCAATGTGATTGTGAAGCTGGGCGGCAAAAGCGAAGTGCGGCTCTTATTGGTGCTGCTGCCGGTGGTTTCCCTGCTCTCGACCAGTATTTCTTCCACCGGCACGGTCGCCATTTTGATTCCGATTATTCTCAATATGGCGCGCAAAGCCCAGCTGCACCCTGCCCGCCTGCTGATGCCGGTGGCATTGATTACCCTTGTGGCGGGCACGACCACACTCATCGGCACGCCGCCGAATATCATCGTCAGCGAAGAACTCAGCAAGGCGGGACGTGCCGGCTTCGGCTTTTTCGATTTTACCGCCATCGGCTTTATCTTAGTGGCGGTATCTTTAGTGTATGTCTTTACGCTTGGGCGGCTTTTATTGCCCAAATATCCGCTAGACGGCAACAGCGGCACACACAGAAGCCTAGCCGATTTTACCGCCCGCTATGAATTAGACGGACAATTGCACAAACTCTACATTGCCAACGACAGCCCCGTCATCGGGCGCACGATTACCGAACTCAGCCTGCGCAGCGGCTACAACGTTACCCTTTTTGCCATTGCGCGCAAAGGACGCCTTGCCAGCGAATTCGTGCCGGCAATGCTCAACACCCTTATTGAAGCCAACGACGTGTTGTGGCTTTACGGACAAGAAGCCGACATCGCACGCCTGTGCCAAGAACAGCATCTGCGCGCCCAAAACTATATGCCCTCGGAAATGCAGCGCATTCAGCACGGCTTCGGCTATATGGAACTGCTGCTGCCGCCCGATTCGGCCTTCATCGGCATGACTCCGGCAGAAGCCGCCTTCCGCCGCCGCTACGGATTAAACAACATCGCCCTGCGCCGCATGGGCAAAGTCCTCGCCACCCAATATAATGAAACGCGACTCGAAGCCGGCGACCAACTCCTCTTTGCCGGCGCATGGTCGCATATCCAAGCCATGAGCAGCAACCGCGATTTGATTATCCTGCAAACCCCTGCAGAAATGGACGACGTCGCTCCGCATGAGAAAAACGCCCCGCTTGCCGTGATCATTCTGCTTGCCATGATTGCCGCCATGGCATTTAATTGGCTGCCCAATGTGATTGCCGCCCTGCTCGCCGCCATGCTGATGATTATGGCGGGCTGCGTCAGCGTCAAAGAAGCCTATCAATCCCTCAATGAAACCAGTCTGGTGCTGATTGCCGGCATGCTGCCGCTCGCCCTTGCCATGCAAAAAACCGGCGGCATGGATTTTGTGGTCAATGGCATGCTGGATTTCTTCGGAGAAATGAGCGGCATCACCTTGATGATACTCATCTTTGTGCTGACCAACATCCTCAGCCTCTTTATCTCCAACACCGCCACCGCCGTATTGGTCGCGCCCATCGGCATCCAAATGGCGCAGCAATTGGGCATTGCCCCCGAGCCAATTATGCTCAGCATGGCAATCGCCGCTTCCACCGCCTTCGCCACCCCGATTGCCAGTCCCGTCACCTCGCTGATTGTTGCTCCCGGACGTTACCGCTTCAGCGACTTCGGACGCGTAGGGCTGCCTTTGCAATTCTTACTCCTAATCATGACCGTCATCATCGTGCCCTTATTTTTTCCCTTTTGATAAGCTTCTTATACAATAAACGACTTCGCTAAAGAGAGGTAACTATGGCAAAATTTTTAAACACCAGCGGCACATCTTATTATTTGGAAGAATTGATAAAAAATGCGCGCGAACGCTTGTTTCTCATCAGTCCTTATCTCAAACTTAATGAACGCATCAAAGAATTTTTAGAAGACAAAGACCGCTTAAAAATCGACGTGCGCATCGTCTATGGCAAAAGCGAACTACAACCCGCCGAAGCCAATTGGTTGAAAAAACTCAATTACGTTCGCACCAGTTACTGCCCTAATCTACATGCCAAATGCTATATCAATGAAGATGCCTGCATCATCACCAGTCTGAATTTATATGAATACAGCCAAATCAATAATAATGAAATGGGCGTATATATCAGCCGCGAAGAAGACCATAGCGTATATCAAGATGCCTATGCCGAAGCTCAACGCATTATTCGCATCAGCGATGAAGTCAAAATCTCACTAGATGTCGTCGATAAAGACCGCCCCGTAGGCGAACCTGCCGCAACAGAGGAAAACAAATCGCCGTATCAGGGACTAAGCGCTGCAAAACTGGCAGATAAATGGCAAATCGGCACTGCAGAATGTAATCAAATGCTTTGCGATATGGGCTTGCAGACACAGGAAGGCAAACACTTTCATTTGACAGAAAAAGGTAAAGAAGCCGGTGCGATTCTCAAAAAAGGACGTTTCGGTTGGTTTATCGTCTGGCCCGAAGATCTAAGCTTACCGTAAGTGCGATTCAAATCCTCAATAAACAGACAAGTGCGTATTTCATCATTATAATGCACGCCCTTTATCAACCATAAAGACCTTAGAATGACTGAAAACCGTCGTCCGATCAGCTCGCGCGAGCATCCGCTCGCGCAAAGAATCGCCGCCGCTTTGGCGCATCATCGTCGCATCAGCCCCAATCAAATTTCCCTGCTCAGCATGGTTTTTGCCGCCATCGGCGCTACTTTGCTGGCATTTTTTCCCAATCCCTTTACTTTTATCTGTGCCGCTTTGACGGCGCAAATGCGCTTATTATGCAATTTGTTTGACGGCATGGTCGCGATCGAAGGCGGCTGGAAAACGCCGGTAGGCGAAATGTTCAACGAATTACCCGACCGCGTATCCGACAGTCTGTTCTACATCGCCTTGGGCTATGCCGCGCAATTACCTTGGCTGGGCTATCTCGCCGCCTTATTTGCCGTCGGCACCGCCTATATCCGCGTATTCGGCGGCAGCCTCGGCTTGGCACAAAGCTTTCGCGGGCCTTTTGCCAAACAGCAGCGTATGGCGGTATTTACCCTTGCCTGCCTATGCGCCGCATTCTTAGCTATCTGGGATAAAGCCGTTCTGCCTCTGCAAATCGCCGCTTGGCTGATTGCCTTAGGCAGCGCTTTAACTTGCCTGCTGCGCATCCGCGACATCGCCCTTGCCTTAACACGAAGAGCCGCCCCATGAATTTCATCAAACGCCGCCTTGCTTGGCTGACCGACCAAATATTGTGCCTGTTCATCTCCTTTCTTACCGGCGTGCGCCCGAAAAGCGAAAGGGAAATTCCCTCCATGCCGACCCATGCCACCGTGTATTACGCCAACCATGCCAGCCACGGCGATTTCCTCCTGATTTGGGTCTCGCTGCCGCGGCGTTGGCGCAAACACGTCCGCCCTGTTGCCGGTGCAGATTACTGGCTGAGCAATCCGATTAAACGTTTTGTGATTACCTATGTATTCAACGGTCTTTTGATCGCACGCGACGGCAACAATCCCCAAGCCAGCACCGAAAAAATGCAAGCCGCCCTGATACGCCGCCAATCCATCATCATCTTCCCCGAAGGCACGCGCAATACCGATGAAAACTGCACCCTACAGCCCTTTAAATCCGGCATTTACCATCTGGCAAACCAAGTACCGCAAACCAATTTCGTCCCCATGTGGATAGAAAACATCAACCACGTCCTGCCCAAAGGTAAAGTTCTACCCGTGCCTTTGCTCTGCCAAGTGCATATCGGCGAACCGCTGACCATCCGCCCCTATGAAGGCAAAGAAGAATTCATCGCACGCTGCTACGCCGCACTGCTTGCCCTCGCCCCTCAACATAAGGAAAACGCATGATGCTCGCCACCGACTCCCTCCTGCCGCAAATCTCGCACATCTTTATCGGCTTATTTTTGATTTTGCTCTGCGCCAGCTTTATCGGCATCAGGCTTAAAAACCGAAAAGGCAATACCGCCACCATCGCCAATCTCAATGCGCGGATTTACGCTTGGTGGCTGATGAGCATCGTGCTGCTGTTCGCCTTCTTTTTCGGCAAATTCGGCACGATAGTTTTGTTTTATCTCATCTCATTCGCCGCCCTGCGCGAATTCATGACCCTCGTCTATCACCGCCGCGCCGACTATTACAGCATGCTGTGCTGCTTTTATCTCCTGCTGCCCATTCAATATTATTTCGTGTTTTCGGAATGGTACGGCATGTTTTCCATCTTCATTCCGGTCTACGGCTTTCTATTCCTGCCGATTGTCGCCAGTCTCAGCGGCGAAACCTCGCTTTTCCTCGAACGCACCGCCAAAACCCAATGGGCGGCAATCGTCTGCATCTTCTGCCTCTCGCACGTCCCCGCCCTGCTTTTTCTGCAATTGGAAGGCATCAATCCCAATAGCAACATCATCTTATTGATTTTCCTGATTACGATTGTCCAAGCCAGCGACGTCTTGCAATACATTTGGGGCAAACTGATTGGCGGTGCAAAAATCATGCCCGCCCTCTCGCCCTCCAAAACCATTTCCGGCACCGTCGGCGGTATCGGCTCCGCAGTCATTCTTGCCATGCTGCTCTCGCCGCTGACGCCCTTCAGCCTTTGGCAGGCCGCGATTATCGGCTGCGCCGTCTGCATCATGGGTTTTCTGGGCGGCTTGGTGATGTCCGCCATCAAACGCGACCACGGCATCAAAGATTGGAGCAATCTTCTGCAAGGACACGGCGGCATGCTCGACCGCGTCGATTCCATCTGCTTTGCCGCGCCGATTTATTTCCATATCCTGCGCTATTTTTGGAAGGGATAACCTACAGATTGTAAAATAATTTTTCTTATTTTTAGAAAAATTTAGTCAAATACATCTGTTTTTTCAAAGTATAGTCAATTCATGACAAAGTTGCACACCTAAAAATATCAAGCTTTACTATTGTACGGGCTAACATATAAAAACTGTGTCTTTATTTGAGCTGAATTGACTATACATAAACACTCTATAATCTCCCCTAATATCAGGGGAGATTATCAGCAGGTTATTGTTTTAGGGTCTGTTGAACATTCATATCTTAAGCCATTGATAAGCAAAGGATAGAGCCACATTATTTTCAAAGTTTCTTTTTAGCTTATCAAAGCGTGTGGCAATCGCTCGATAATCTTTAATTTTGCAAAAAGCGTTTTCGACTAAATGCCGAAACTTATATAAATACCAGTCCATATGGTCATTGGATTGCTTACTACAGTCTTTCGTAAGTTGGGTTTGTCATACAATCCAATTTCAAGTGAAATGGGTTTAAGTCTTTTATATTGCTTATCATTTAGCGCTTATCATTTAGCATGAGTCTGGGCTTAGTCATAGCGAGTAGTTCTCTTTTTGGTTCAGAGCTTAAAGTGTACTATCTCGCTATTTTTTTGACAAAATTTTCTTTTTCAATGTTCAACACGCCCTAACATTGCTAGAAAAACATCATCAGAAAAACATCGTTATAAAAAACATTTGCCAACATCAATCACAACACAAATGACCACACAAACAACTTGGCAACCATTGGACAGTTCGTTTATCATGATGAATGCCATTGAGTGAATGCCACTGACGCATTGACGCATTAAGGTACATTTTTTTACGGCAAGTTAAGGCAATTTTTGTCATGTGAGGAATTTATGAACACCCCCATCAAGCATACCATGAGCCATATCATGAACCATGTTACTAAAAATCATGCGGCTAAGGGCAGTATTGCCCTTATCAGCGTGTTGCTGTCCGCTTGTGGGCAAATGAGCAACGCTCACGACAATGTGACGAATGGCGATGCGGTTACTCACAGTGACATGGCAGGTAAAACAGACAGCAAAGACATGTTGCCATCTAAAACGCTCAAAAACTTGTCTGCCTTGCCACAAATTACCCATTATTTGGGTGAAACAGGCAAGCAAGTCATTGATGCCGATAAACCCACCTTGGTGAAGTTTTGGGCGAGTTGGTGCCCACTGTGCTTGGGGACTTTGGCAGAAACTCAAGACTGGCGACAAGACCCTGCCTTTGCAGGGCTGAACATCATCACCGTGGCAAGCCCCAGCCATTTAAACGAAAAGCCTGCTGAAGAATTTCGTCAGTGGTATGCTGGCGTGCAGGGGGATTATCCTAAATTACCAGTGCTGCTTGATGATTCAGGGGAGTTGATTGCTCGTCTTGGTGTGCAGGTGTATCCAAGTTGGGCGATTTTGGATAAAAAAGGCAATTTGGTGCGTCTGATAAAAGGCAACTTGACCACTGAGCAAGCCCAAGCGTTGGCGGCAAATGCAGATAAGGATTTTGCCGATTTAAAGGGCAAAAATACCCCCAGCGTGGTTGCCAATACCAAACCAGCCTCATCAACCAAAGCGTTTTATAAAGCCGATGGTTCGCCCATACGCACTAAAACCATTTATTTGGCAGGCGGTTGCTTTTGGGGCGTGGAAGCTTATATGGAGCGGATAGATGGTGTGGTTGATGCCGTGTCAGGCTATGCCAATGGCAATACCGACAACCCAAGTTATGAGCAAGTCATTGCAGGTTCGGGTCATGCAGAGACAGTTAAGGTAACTTATGACAGTGATAAAATTGACTTGGCAACCTTACTGGCGTACTATTTTCGAGTGATTGACCCCACCAGTGTCAACAAACAAGGTAATGACCGTGGTGTGCAGTACCGCACAGGCATCTATTATTCTAAAGACAGCACAACAGCAGAAGACAAAGCCATCATCACCAACGCTCTGGCACAATTACAGAACAAGCACAAATCCCCCATCGTGGTAGAAAATTTGCCACTACGAAATTTTACCCAAGCAGAAGATTATCATCAAGATTATCTGAGTAAAAACCCCAATGGCTATTGTCATATTGATATCAGCTTGGCAGATGATGCCCTACCGACCGAACCATCGCAGAGCTTAGCACCTGCCAACAGCATTGAACAAGCCCTTGACCCCAAGCGGTATCAGACATATAAAGACAAAAATCTTAAAAACACACTCAGCAAAGCCCAATACAACATCACCCAAAATGGGGGTACAGAACGGGCATTTAGCCATGAATATGACCACTTATTTGCCCCTGGTATTTATGTCGATGTGGTCAGTGGTGAGCCATTATTTTTGTCCACAGACAAATACAATTCAGGGTGTGGCTGGCCAAGTTTTACCAAACCGATTGCCCCACAGGTCATCACCCAGCACAACGACACCAGTTATAACATGATACGCACAGAAGTTCGCTCACGAGTGGCAGACTCCCATTTAGGGCATGTGTTCCCTGATGGTCCTAAAGATAAGGGAGGCTTACGCTATTGTATCAATGGCGGTGCGTTGCAGTTTATTCCTGTGGATAAAATGCAGCAATCAGGCTATGGTGTGTTTGTGCCAAAAATTAAGATGAACAATGAAAACTAAGATGAAAAATTAAACATCGGTTCATAAACAGCCCACTCAAACGCCCACAGTTCCCCACATACCCACTTGCCACATGCCCACTTGGTTGGCGTTGCTATTGACGTTAGCCATGGTGGTGCTGTTTTTGCTGTTGATGGGTTGGCGAGTGTGGCGTGGTTTTGCAGGTGGTTTGCCAACGTGGCTCACCACCGCCAGTAGTTTGTTGTTGATCAACTAATCAGCTTGTTTCATGACCTTTTTCTGCGTGGCTCACCAACGCCAGTAGTTTGTTGTTGATGGAGAGTGGGTTTGCTTTAATTACAAAAGAAAATCCGTAAGCAAGTATCCTGGGCTATCCGTGATTTTAATATGAGGCAGATTCAAATATGAAGTGCAACGCACCCTAAAACCCTGTTTTTATTTTCAGATCTTACAATAAGGAGACTTAATGAACCAATATTGCCTGCCTTTAGGGCTTGCGATTACCCTATGTGCCGCCTGCTCCCAATCGGAAGAACAAGCAAATACCGCCTACCCCGCAAGCACTGTCGGCGTTTCAATGAGCGCAACCGAAACGAACGCTTTTTTTAAAGACATGTACCAATCTTTTGAGCAAGCCGGCAAAGAACAGCCTGCGCTCAAATTACTACTGCAACAAGCCAATAATGATCAAAACCTGCAATACCAACAGCTTGACAGCATGATTGCCCAAGGTGCGAAAGCCTTAGTCGTCAATTTGGTGGACGTCTCTGCAGGACAAGAATTCGTCAATAAATATTGTGCCAAAGGCATTCCCGTGGTTTATATCAACCGCAACCCCGGCGATAAAAATCTTGCCGGCTGCCATAACAGCTATTTCGTTGACGGCGACGCGGCTTTAGCCGGCGTTATTCAAGGCCTGCAAGTGCTCAAACATTGGAATGCCAATCCTCAATGGGATAAAAACCAAGACGGCGTGATTGCCTATGCTTTATTGGAAGGCATTCCCAACCATGCCGGCGCCATGGCACGTACCAAATGGTCGGTAGGTACGATGCAAAACTATCCCGCCCTCGGTTTGCCGGTACAGAAAATCTTCCAAGAAACCGCCCTATTTCGCCGCGACAAAGCCGCCGAAGTGGTGGAAAACTGGATACAATCGCCCGAATTCAATCAAATAGAAATCTTGCTCGCCAATAACGACAATATGGCGATCGGCGCGATTGATGCCTTAAAAAAACACAATATTTCACTGCCTGTTTTCGGCATTGACGGCGGCGCCATCGGTAAAGACATGGTGCGTGCCGGTGATATGGTGGCAACCGTATTTAATGATTACGACAATCAGGCCAGAACCGCCTTGCGCTTAGCCGCGAATTTAGCCGCCGGCGAAGAGGCGATGAAAGGCATTGATTATCGTATGGAATACAAAGTAATAAATGTTCCCTATCAAGACCCCGAAGCCGGTAAATAAAGATATTTGGAGAGATTGATGTTTCAACACACAGAGCGACACATAAAGCGTCGCTCTACGTGTTGCCCTGAATTGGAAGAGGTTACACCTCTCCCACAAGATTATCCTCCCTAAAGGGAGGGGTTTCAACCAGTAAGGAAATTTTGATGAAAGCCACAACCAAAAAACCGTTTAAATATCGCAAGTATTTATCCCTCATTATTTTAGTCGTCATGTTTCTGCTGCTGACGATTTCGACCTTATTGCTGAACTATCTATTCGCCGCACGCTTTGCCCAATTGGCTCAAGCGCTTGATGTTTCCGGACAACAAGGGACAATTACGCAACAATTATCCAAAAACCTCTACGATATTAATCTATACATTCAAGAAGCCTTGGCGCAAAAAGCCCCACTTTCTCAAACGGCGCAGCGGGAAGTCGAGCTGGAGGAATTACCGCAAATTGCCATTTATAAGATTGCGGAAATTCAGGCGCAGCGTGATTTATTTACTCAAGGCTTAGCGGCATTCCAAAGAGGCGGCAGCATCAGCGGCACAGACGGCAACAACGTAAACCTATCTCCTGCCGACAATCCTGCGGCGGTAAAAAGCTTGGCGGAAACCCAGAAGATTTGGACGCCTTATCTGGGTTTGCTCGATAACTTCATTCGCGATACGCAAAAAGGCGTGGTATCGGAGCAAACCAGTAACTATCTGGTCGATTATTCGCGTCTGTATAATCAGGCATTATTGACCGAAGCCAATCACCTATCCGCCGCCTTGGATACGGAAATTGCCAAACAATCCAAATTATCCGAACAAATTCAATTGGGCGGCTTGGTTTTGGCATTTCTCTTATTCTTCTTCATCGTCTTCGGCGCTCTGCGTCAATTACTGCAAGGCGACAGCCGCTTAGCCATTGCCCGTCAGCAGACCACCGATATTTTGGATACGGTAAATGAAGGCTTATTCCTGATTGACAAAGAATTGGTGATTTCCGACGAATATTCGCGCAGCTTGGAATCGATTTTGCAGAAAAAAGATCTGCAAGGCAAAACCTTATTAGAAATTTTGCAGGGCTCGATTTCAGAAGCGGATTTGAACAATGCCAAATTATTCGTCGATCAGCTATATAACGCTTGGGTAGTGGAAGAATTAATCCAAGATTTAAATCCCTTAAAGCAAATTAAGACCAACATTTTGGCAGACGACGGCACGGTAAAAACCAAATATCTGGATTTCAACTTCTTGCGCATCAACAATGGGCAAAACGATGAAGTGAATAAGGTATTTGTCAGCGTGATCGATGTAACCGAAGCGGTGCTTTTGGAAAGAAACCTTGAAAAAGTAAGAGAACAGCATGACCGCGAATTGGAAATGATCGGCACTATTTTATCCATCGATCAACAGCATTTATTGTCATTCATTGCCAATACCAAGCAAAGAATCGATAAGATGAACGAAGTCTTAAAACAAAAAGTGCATGGACGCATGGGCTTGCGCGATAAAAACAATCTGCTCTTTCGCGAAATGCACAGCCTGAAAGGCGACGCTTCGGCTTTGGGCTTGGAAGGCTTTGTTAATGCGGCGGAAAGACAGGAAGAGCTCTTAAAAGAATTGCAACAGCGTACCAATCTGAGCGGCAATGACTTCCTGTCCTTTACCGTAAACTTGGAAGAAATGCTGGAATTAAACCAATTCATCAGCAATTTGATCGAACGCCTGCGCATCATGGGCCGCAGCATGAACCATGCCGAAGAAGGCGCCAATACCTCCGCAAGTCTGCAGGCAGACAAAGCCATTGCGCAGACGCATTGGAAAGTCTATTTCGAACAGTATGCGCAAAACATTGCCCAACGCTACGGCAAACAGGTACGTCTGCAATGCGAAGGCTTCGACGAAGTCTATGCGCAAGACGAGCAATTCACGGTTTATAAAGATATTGCCGTCCAGCTTTTGAAAAATGCGATTGCGCACGGCATCGAAATGCCCGAAGTGCGCGAGGCGGCGGGCAAACCGGCGCAAGGCACGATCAAGCTCTTGCTGCGTAACAACGCCAAAGGAGAATTGTGCTTAGGTATTGAAGATGACGGACAAGGCATTCAATTGGATCAATTGCGGCAAAAAGCAGTAGAAGCCGGTTTGGCAAGCGCCGCCTCGGCGCAGCAGATGTCCGAACAGGCGCTGTACGGCATCATGATGACCTCCGGCATTTCCACCGCCAAGCAGCAAACCCAAGATGCCGGACGCGGCGTAGGTATGGATATTGTGGCGGATTTGATAAAATCCGCGCAGGGCAAATTAAGCGTAACTAGCAAGGAAAATCAGTTCACCAGAATGGTGGCGATTTTTCCTTCAAATTAGAGGATAAAATATGGCATATACCTTAATGGTTGTTGATGACTCCAATATCATCCGTAATCGAATCACCAGAAGTTTTGCTGATTCGGACATTCAAATCGTCGCCTCTGCCAAAGACGGCGAAGAAGCGGTAGCAAAATTCGATCAATTCCGCCCCGATTTGGTTACCATGGATTTAACCATGCCGCATATGAACGGTTTGGAATGTATCAAACAGTTAGTGGCAAAAGGAACGGGCGTGAGCATTTTAGTCGTCTCCGCCCTCTCTGACAAAGCCACCGCTTTATTGGCTTTGCAATATGGTGCGCGAGGATTTATTTGCAAACCTTTTAATGAAAACGATATTAAAACGGCTTTGGAAAGAATGATTGCCATGCAGGAAAAAGCGAAAAAATAAAGCGCTGACAAGAAAAAAGAGCGGTCACACTGTGCCGCTCTTTTTTCTTGTCTTTATATAGTCTCTTAACTTCAAAATGAGATTATTCTAAGCGCTTCTCCTGACAAAATGTGTATCTCTAAGTCTCATTTTGAAGTTAAGGTACTATATAAAAAGGCACTTTCTGTTTAAGGTGCCTTTCGTGTTTCTATTCTAGGGTCTGTTGACAATCACCTTGAAGCCATAAGTGTTGCAGCGAGGTAAATGTTTGCCGCAAAGGAGCTGTCTGTTTTCTCCGAAGGCATGGCTATCTTCTTAAACTCCTTTAAATCACAGAAAACATTTTCTAGCAAATGACGCCATTTGTACATATGCCGGTCATAAGCACGTTGCAGTTTTCGCTTGCTCGTCGGCGCAATCACCGCTTGGCAAGCTCCTTCGTTCAGTTCCTCTAACAGCCAATCTGCATCAAAGGCTTTGTCTGCCAGTAAAGCATTAAACTCTCTGTCTTTAATTATAGTCGGAGAAGTGAAAAAGTAGTACAAGGCGGCGAGCCGCAGACAGTACAAGAGCGTACGGCAAGGCGAGCCAACGCCGTAATATAGTCTCTTAACTTCAAAATGAGATTATTCTAAGCGCTTCTCCTGACAAAATGTGTATCTCTAAGTCTCATTTTGAAGTTAAGGTACTATATTTCAGTAGCTCTTTAAAAATCATACGGCTATAGTCGAAGAATTGAAAAAGTATTACGGACTTAGCTTGCCGTACAGCCTTCCTGTCTGCGACCAGCGACTGATACTATTTTTCTACTTCTTCGACCATAATCGATTGGCGATAAGTCTCTATTATAGTCTCTTAACTTCAAAATGAGATTATTCTAAGCGCTTCTCCTGACAAAATGTGTATCTCTAAGTCTCATTTTGAAGTTAAGGTACTATACTTTTTCACTTCTCCGAAATAGACGCAGCATAAAGCCGCTCTATCTATGGCGATTTATGATACCTTAGCCGCTTTTGCCGCTAGGCAAGGCGAATCTTTTATTCCATGAGTTACAGCACATGGCAGCTCGGTCTGCCGCAATCTTTAAACGCCGCGCGCATCCTTTGCTATGACAGCGAATTTGTCCGCGAGCGGCATTATTATCCGAAACTGGCTTTGCTCCAGCTGTATCAGCCGGATTGGGCACAGGTGCAATTATGCGATCCGATGCAGCAGACAATGGAGGGACTGTGGGCGCAGCTTGCCGCCCATGAGGCGCCGCTGGTGCTACATGCAGGCAGCCAAGATATCGAATTGATGTACAGCATCGGCGGAGTGCTGCCGCGGCAAATCCGCGATACGCAAATCGGCTTTGCCCTGTGCTATCCGCAGAAAGCAATCAGCTATGCCGATATGGTCGCGCATTATCTGGGCATTTTGCTGCCCAAAAGCGAGACCCGCAGCGATTGGCTGGCGCGCCCGCTGTCGGCGGCGCAATGCGATTATGCCGCCGATGACGTCTCACTATTGGCGCAAGTCTATCCTTTATTGGTGGCGGATTTGCAAGCCTTGGGACGACTGACTTGGTGGCAGGAAGAATGTGCGCGGCAATTGGCGCAAGCCCTTGCGCCGCCTGCGCCGCTGCCTTGGTACAAATTGCGCGGTGCGCCGCAGCATTTGCGCACCGCCCATTACGCCGCCGCACAGGCATTGACGGATATCCGCGAGCAGATTGCCGCCGCCAAAGATTTGCCGCGCCGCAAAGTCTTAAGCGATGAGGATTTGGTTGCTGCTGCACGCCGTCAGCCTGAAAATGCGCTGGATTTGGCGGAATTGCTGCCGCCGACGCATCCGATACTGCAAGACAGCGCGGCGATTGAGACAGCATTTGCGCGTTATCGTCAAGAAAGTCCGCCGACCCCCGAACGTAGTTTGCGTTTGGCGGCGCGCGAGCAAAGCCGCTATCAGAAATTGGAAAAATATGTGCATCGTACGGCGGCGGCTCTCAATATCAGCGACGAGATGCTGGCAACGCCACGGCAGATGCGCGAGTGGTTGAAAGACAAAGACAATGCCCTGCTCAATCAAGGTTGGCGGGCGGCATTTTTTCAGTCGATAGAGTTATAAGGTGTAGGTATGGAAAATCAAAGCGCTATTTCTTCGTATGACAATGCCGAGCGGGTCAAAGAGCCGCCGCGTTCTAGCGATGCTGAGCAGGCGGTCATCGGCGCCTTATTGCTGGACAATCAATGCTGGGACGAAGTCAGCGAGGTCGTGCAGGCGGAGGATTTTTATTATTACAACAATCGCCTGCTTTTCTCGGCGATTGCCGAATTGGCGGAGCGCAACGAGCCTTTCGACCGCCCGACGCTGCTCACGCGTCTGCGCGATAAGGAAGAATTGGATAAGGCGGGCGGCGACGAGTATTTGCGCCGCATCGCGATGGAAGTGCCAAGTACGGTCAATGCCGGAATTTATGCGCAAATTGTGCGCGAACAAAGCATTAAACGGCGTTTGATCAGCGCTGCCGGTGAGATTGCCAACAGTGCCTTTTTCCCCGAGGGGCGCGATGCGCGTACGATTTTGGATAATGCCGAGAGCAAAATTTTCGCCATTACCGAGTCTTTCGACCGCGGCGGCAATCAGGGGTTGATGAGTACGCGGCAAGTCTTGGCGGAAACCATCGATTTGATTGAAAAAATGGCGCAGATTGACGGCGAGGTAACCGGTATTCCCACCGGATTTACCGAGCTGGACAATATGACCAGCGGTTTGCAGCGCGGCGACCTGATTATTATTGCCGGACGTCCTTCGATGGGGAAAACGGCGTTTTCCATCAATATTGCGCAAAGCGTGGCTTTATTGGCGGAATTGCCGGTAGCGATTTTTTCCCTTGAAATGCCGGCGCGGCAATTGATGCTGCGGATTTTGTCTTCCCTGACCAAAATTCCGCAAAACCAGCTGCGCCGCGGTCAATTCAATCAAAATCACAATGCCTTCCAATATGCGGTCGGCTCGCAATTGATGAATGCGAAGATTTTTATCGACGACAGTTCCAATATTTCCCTGAACGAAATCCGCAACCGTTGCCGCCGCTTAAAACGCGAACAGGGCGAATTGGGCTTGATTTTGATTGATTATATGCAATTGATGGAATTGCCTACCGGCGGCGGCTCGGATTTGAATCGCGCCACTCAAATCGGCGATTTGTCGCGCGGTTTGAAATTATTGGCAAAAGAATTGGAAGTGCCGATTATCGCGCTGTCGCAGTTGAACCGCTCCTTGGAAAGCCGCACCGATAAACGCCCGATTATGTCGGATATCCGCGAATCGGGGGCGATTGAGCAAGATGCGGATTTGATTATGTTTGTCTATCGCGATGTGGTGTATAACAAGCAAAACGCCAATCCGCGCGCGGCGGAAGTCATTATCGGCAAGCAGCGTAACGGTCCTATCGGCACGGTGCCGCTGATTTTTGAAGGCGAGTTTTCGCTGTTTCGCGATGCCGCCCCGTCTATTGATGACGACGATTATTAAGAAATGCCATGCGTCCATTGAAAAAAATCATTGACCTTGCCGCGCTGCGCCACAATTGGCAGGTTTTGCAGGCACAAGCGCCGCAGGCGCGCATAATGGCGGTGGTCAAAGCCAATGCCTACGGGCATGATGCGCTGAGCGTGGCGCAGGCTCTTGCCGATGTCGCGCCCTGCTATGCGGTAGCCTGTAGCGAAGAGGCTGTGGCTTTGCGGGCGGCGGGTCTGCGGCAGGCGATTGTCTTATTGGAAGGGATTTTCAGTCCCGAGGAAATCGCCCTGTGCGCCGAGCAGGATTTGCAGCCGGTAATTCATCATCAGCGGCAATTGGATTGGCTGGCCGCCGCGCAAACGCCGCTCAAGGCTTGGCTGAAAATCGACAGCGGCATGCACCGCTTGGGTTTTGCGGCGGCGGAGAGCGAGGCTTTGTTTGCGCAGGCATTATGTATGCCGTATGTGGATTGGCAGGGTGTGGTCAGTCATTTTGCCTGTGCCGACAGCGAGGATTTGGCGCATGCAGAGGGACAATTGACACAGCTACAACATCTGCAGCTGCCCGATACTTGGCAGCGCAGCTATGCCAATTCCGCCGCCATATTCCGCCTGCCGACGGCGCAGGGCGAATGGCTGCGCGCAGGGATTATGCTTTACGGTCTTTCGCCTTTTGAAGACAGCTGCGGCGCGGATTTCGGTTTGCAGGCGGTCATGACTTTGCACACCGAAATTCTTGCCACGCATTATTTATCGCAAGGCGAGAGCGCCGGCTATGCGCAAGGTTTTATTGCGCCGAGCGAGGGTTATCTTGCCACGATTGCGATTGGCTACGGCGACGGCTGGGCGCGGCGGATTGAGAGCGGCAAAGTGCCGGTCTTGATTGAGGGCAGGCGCTATTATTTAGTCGGGCGCGTGATGATGGATATGGCTTTGGTCTGGCTAGGGGCGGAGAATTATCCCGCCGGCACGGCGGTGGAGCTGTTCGGCAAGCAATTGGCGGCGGAAGAGGTGGCGGCGGCGGCAGAAACGATTCCTTATACCTTAAGCACGATGCTGACGCCGCGGGTGCGTTTGGAAGTGCGCCATGGCTAAGGCGAAAACGCGTTTTGTCTGCCAGTCTTGCGGCAGCAGTTTTCCCAAATGGCAGGGCAAATGCGATGCCTGCGGCGAATGGAATACGCTGCAAGAAGAAGCGGTCGTCGAGACGAAAACGCCGCCGCGCGGCGGGCGCAGCGGCGGTTATGCAGGGGTTGCCGCCGGTCAGGTGCAACGTCTGCATGAGGTGGATTTACACCGCGATACGGTCATGCCGAGCGGTATCAGCGAATTCGACCGCGTTTTGGGCGGCGGTTTGGTACGCGGCAGTGTGGTCTTAATCGGCGGTGATCCGGGCATCGGCAAATCGACTTTATTGCTGCAAACGGTGCATCATTTAGCGCAGCAGGTGGAATGTCTGTATGTCAGCGGCGAAGAAAGTCCGCGGCAGATTGGTTTGCGCGCTCAACGTTTGGGTTTGTCGCGCGAGAAAATCGCCTTATACAGCGAAACCCAAATCGAGCGGATTTTAGCCACCGCCGAAGCGCATCAGCCGCAGGTTTTAGTCGTGGATTCCATTCAAACCCTGTATTCCGAAGCACTGTCCGCCGCCCCCGGTGCCGTCAGCCAATTGCGCGAATGCGCGGCGCAATTGGTGCGTTTTGCCAAAAACAGCGGTACGACGGTATTTCTCATCGGACATGTGACCAAAGAAGGCGCGATTGCCGGCCCGCGCGTTTTAGAACATATGGTCGATACGGTGCTGTATTTTGAAAGCGAGGCGGGCAGCCGTTTTCGTATGTTGCGCGCGATTAAAAACCGCTTCGGGCCGGTGAATGAACTGGGCATGTTCGCGATGCTGGAAAACGGCTTGAAAGCAGTCAACAATCCCTCGGCGATTTTTTTATCGCGTCCCGACGGCAATCAGGCAGGCAGCGCGATTTTTCCTGTCTGGGAAGGCAGTCGCGCCTTATTGGTGGAAGTGCAGGCATTGGTCGATGCCAATAGCGGCAATTATGCCCGCCGCGTTACGCAGGGCTTTGACGGCGGGCGTTTAGCGATGCTGCTGGCGGTATTAAATCGTCACGGCGGCATTTCCATGCACGATATGGATGTGTATGTGAATGTGGTCGGCGGGCTGAAAATCAGCGAAACCGCCTCGGATTTGGCGGTCTTGGCGGCGGCAGTCTCGAGTTTGCGCGGCAAAGCGATTGCGCGCGATACCGTGATTTTCGGCGAAGTCGGCTTGGCAGGAGAATTACGCCCCGCCGCCAACGGCGAAGCCAGAATTAAGGCGGCGGAACAACATGGTTTTAAAAAGTTAATTTTGCCGCGCGCTAATCTGCCCCGCGCCCATGCTAAACTGAACATCTATGCCGCAGATACCTTGTCTGAGGCACTTGAACAACTTAAAGAAATGGAAGAATAACGATGTCTGAAGCTGAAAAAATCAATTTGGCGGTCTTTCCAGTGGCAGGATTCGGCACGCGCTTTTTGCCGGCTACCAAATCCACGCCCAAAGAAATGTTGCCGGTGGTGGATAAACCGCTGATTCAATATGCCGTCGATGAGGCTTATGCCGCCGGTATCCGCAATATGATTTTTGTTACCGGTCGTAATAAATGGTCGATTACCGAACATTACGATATGGCCTATGAATTGGAAACCGAATTGGCCAATCGTAATAAACAAGAATTTATTGACGTCGTGCATCGTATTAAGCCGCGCGATATGCACATTACCTTTATTCGCCAAGAAATGGCATTAGGATTGGGACATGCCGTATTAATGGCAGAACCGATTGTGCGTGATCGTCCGTTCGCCGTTTTATTAGCTGATGATTTAATTATTAATAGCAATGGCAACCCTGTGATGAAACAAATGGTCGAGCTTTATAATAAGCATCAGCAAGGCGTTATCGGCGTGCAGCAAGTACCGGATGAGCATACCCATCGCTACGGTATTATTACCGAAGGCGCAAAATTAGATGAACGTACCTCTACCATTGAAGGCATCGTCGAAAAACCGCGTGCAGGCACTGCGCTTTCTAATTTGGCGGCAATCGGGCGCTATATTCTGCCGGGACGGATTATGCAAATCTTAAAATCCACCAAAGCCGGCGCCGGCGGCGAAATTCAATTAACCGATGCGATTCAAAAATTGATTAAAGAGAAAACCTTATTAGCCTATCGCTATGAGGGCAAACGCTATGACTGCGGCGACAAGCTCGGCTTCTTGCAAGCCAATATCGAATTAGGCTTGGAACATCCGCAATTAGGCAGCGAATTGCGCGATTATTTGCGCAGCCAAACCTTCTAATCTTTTCTTATCCAAGAGCCGATATTACATCGGCTCTTTTTTATTGCTTGCATAAATGAAAAATCGATTTTAAAATAGCCGGGTCTTAAGTGACAGTTATTAAATATACATAAGGAAGCATACATGAATTTAACTCAACTTTTAGATGAAATTTCAAAATTAGATAATGCGACTTTCGTCGAATTAACCAATCAATTGAGCGCCCAACGCCAGAAACGCGCCCAAGAAATTCAAGCCGCCGCAGAACAACAAATCGCCGTATTGACCGGCGGCGAAGCGAAAACCAAAGGCAAACGCCGCCCTGCCGCCGCTAAATATGTGCATCCGCAAAGCGGACAAACTTGGACGGGGCAAGGCCGCCAACCGAAATGGTTTAGCGAATACCTTGAAAAAGGCGGCAATGAAGAAGATTTAAAAATCAAATAATTTGCCGATAAAGAGCATTTAAAAAACCGACCTTTACGGTCGGTTTTTTATTGCCGCAGACTATCGTCGAAGAAGTGGAAAAGTAGTACAAGGCGGCGAGCCGCAGGCAGTACAAGAGCGTAGGGCAAGACGAGCCAAGGCCGTCATACTTTTTCAATTCCTCGACTATAGTCGGAGAAGTGGAAAAGTAGTACAAGGCGGCGAGCCGCAGACAGTACAGATAGTACGGCAAGGCGAGCCAAGACCGTCATACTTTTTCAATTCTTCGACTATATAATGCCTTAGTTCTGTCTTGCCGCTATAATAGCCGCCTGAATTGAAAAGAGTATGAGATGCTGAAATTTTTTGAACGTTGGACGAATCCCTTTCCGGAGGGAGAAAATGGTTTTCCGCCTAAAACTTTATTGGCTTTTTGCCGCTATTATTCCCGCGGTTTTCTGTTGCCGGTTGTTTTGGTAGGAATCTTTAGTTTTTTACTTGCTGTCATGGAAGTTTCGCTGTTTGCCTTTATGGGCAAAATCGTCGATTGGCTGGGCGTGGCGAATCCCGAGCATTTTTTGGCGGATGAAAAATGGCGTTTGCTAGGCATGAGTTTGGTTTTGCTGCTGTTTTTGCCGCTGACGAATTTGATGACTTCTTTGGTGCGTCATCAGGCCTTAATGGGCAATTTCCCGATGGCGGTGCGCTGGCGCATGCATAATTATCTGCTTGGGCAGAGCATGGGCTTTTATCAGGACGAGTTTGCAGGGCGCGTGTCCACCAAAGTAATGCAGACGGCTTTGGCGGTGCGGGAATTGGTGCTGAAAACCATGGACGTGATGGTCTATGTGGTGGTGTATTTCTTCTCAATGTTTGTGTTATTGGCGAGCATTCATTGGGTCTTGCTGCTGCCGATTATCGTCTGGTTTGCTTTCTATATCGCCATGCAGTGGCATTTTGTGCCGCGTTTGAAGCGCGTGGCGCAGGAGCAGGCGCATGCCCGTTCGACCATGACGGGACGCATCACCGATGCCTATACCAATATTTCCACGGTCAAACTCTTTGCCCACACGCAGCGCGAAAGCATTTATGCACGCGATTCCATGAGCGATTTCATGCAAACGGTGTACCGCCAATTCCGCTTGGTCACGGGCTTGAACATTTGTATGGCAAGCATCAATTACGGCTTGATTTTCGCCGTTACCGCGGTCGGAATCGGCTTATGGCTGGACGGCGATGTCGGTGCCGGTGCGATTGCGGTGGCGGTATCCTTGGCTTTGCGCTTAAACGGCATGTCGCATTGGGTAATGTGGGAAGTGAGCAGTTTGTTTGAGCAAATCGGCACGATAACCGACGGCATGAATATGTTGAGCCTGCCCAAAAACGTGCAAGATGCGCCTGATGCCAAGACTTTGCAAGTCAGCCAAGGCGAGATTCGCTTTGAGAACGTGAATTTCAGCTATCAACGCCATCATAAAGACGGCAGCAATGAACTGCTTAATGTGATTAGCGATTTGAATCTGCACATTCGCGGCGGCGAGAAAATCGGCTTGGTCGGGCGCAGCGGTGCGGGTAAATCGACTTTGGTCAATGCCTTGCTGCGTTTTTACGACATTCAGTCGGGGCAAATCCTCATTGACGGATACAATATCGCAGAAGTCAGCCAAGACAGTTTGCGCCGCCATATTGCCATGGTTACGCAGGATACCTCATTGCTACACCGCTCGGTGCGCGAGAATATTCTCTACGGTCGTCCCGATGCCACGGATGCGCAATTGCAGGCGGCGATTGAACAGGCGGAAGCGACGGAATTTATCGCCCATTTATCCGATCCGCAGGGTAATGAAGGCTTAGATGCGCAAGTCGGTGAGCGCGGCGTGAAACTCTCCGGCGGACAGCGACAGCGGATTGCCATTGCCCGCGTTTTACTCAAAGACGCGCCGATCCTGATTTTAGACGAAGCCACTTCCGCTTTGGACAGCGAAGTGGAAGCGGCGATTCAAGCCAGCTTGGACAAGCTCATGCAGGGCAAAACCGTGATTGCCATTGCCCACCGCTTATCGACGATTGCGCAAATGGATCGCTTGGTCGTATTGGAAGCCGGTCGGATTATCGAGCAGGGCAGCCATGAGGAATTATTGGCGCAAAACGGTGTTTATGCGCGACTGTGGTCACGCCAAACCGGCGGCTATTTGGGCGACGAGGACTGAGATTCCGTTTATTGCGCTATGCCGATGTAGCGCGGCGATAGTCGGTCAGGGAAAGCTAATCGCATCTTGAATGACATGATTTCTTATTCCGAATTCGCGCTATACTATCATTCACGCAGCGGAGTATATGCTCCGCTTTTTCTTAGCTTATTTGGGCTATACGTTTATTATAGTACCTTAACTTCAAAATGAGACTTAGAGATACACATTTTGTCAGGAGAAGCGCTTAGAATAATCCCATTTTGAAGTTAAGAGACTATACATGATTGAATAGAGGACGGAGATGTTTCGCAGTTTCTTTTTAAACCGCCGCTGGTTCGCTTGGTCGGCTTTGGGCTCGGTGCTGATTTTATTGGCAACATGGTATCGCGTGACCTTGGATGTGGATATCAATACTTGGTTTCGCGATTTTTACGATATGGTGCAAAAAGTCTTGGCGGAGCCTAATAGCATCAGTTTTGAAGAATTTCTGCTTAAGATGCTGACCTTCGGCAAAATCGCCGCGGTCTATGTCAGCATTGCGGTGCTGCTGGACTTTTTTGTCCGCCATTATGTGTTTCGCTGGCGCACGGCGATGAATGATTACTACACCGCCCATTGGCAGAAATTGCGCCATATTGAGGGCGCTTCGCAGCGCGTGCAGGAAGACACGATGCGCTTTGCCCGCATTGTAGAGGCTTTGGCGGTCTCGCTTTTGCATTCCGTGATGATTTTATTCGCCTTTTTACCGGAATTGAACAAGCTCTCCGTGCATGTAACGCAATTGCCGTGGATTGGCGCGGTGTCCAATTCGATGGTCTGGGTGGCTTTGATTTCCGCCGCCGTCGGCACGGCATTATTGGCGGGCGCGGCGATTCGTTTGCCGGGACTGGAATTTAACAATCAAAAAGTCGAAGCCGCCTATCGCAAAGAATTGGTTTTCGGCGAAGACCATGCCGACCGCGCCCGCCCTGAAACCTTAGGGCAGCTTTATGAAAACGTGCGCAAAAATTATTTTATTCTCTATCTGAATTATCTGTATTTCGACTTGGTGAAATGGGCGTATTTGCAAGCCAGCGTCCTCTTTCCCTACATTGCGCTCGGGCCGAGCCTGATTGCCGGCGCCTTGACCTTGGGCATCATGCAGCAAATCGTGCGCGCTTTTGGTAAAGTGGAAGGCGCGTTTCAGTTTCTCGTCGTTTCATGGGGCAATATTGTCGAGCTGATGTCGATTTACAAGCGCCTCAATGCCTTTGAAAAAACCTTGAAGGAGTAAAGCATGGATTTTCAGCCGCTGCCACGTGAGGCTTTGCAGGAACAAATGGCAAATCTTGCCTTAATGATACTGCTGCTTGTCTTGCCGCTTTATGTAGGCTTGATATTTGTTCTGTTCTCAATGTTTTCCCAATCGGAAACCTTCTTTTTAAAGGCTTTGTTTTGGGGCGCTATTTTGGCGCTTGCTTCTGCTGCTTACGGCCGCTATTTCTGCGTCCTGCGCCATCGCCGCTGTCAATGGCGGCTGGATAATCATAGTCTCTGTTTTCATATCGGCTTGTGGCAGCGTCATGAATATTACATCGCGCGTTCGCGCGTGCAATATGTGGACGTTCGGCAAGGGCCTTTGGAACGCCGTTTCGGGGTCAGTCAATTGTTTATCCATACCGCCGGCGGCATGAATGTCGTTGTTCTTAGAGGCTTATTGTATGAAGACGCGCAAGCGGTACGCCATGAATTGATTGGCGAGCATGCGCCGCCTGCCGGCGGATTTGCCTCATGACGGCTTTTGAACTGGGCGCCGCCTTAAATGCCCTGACACCGCGCCGCCTGCACCGTCATTCATGGCTCTTTATTACGATAAATCTCGTGATCGGCAACGTCATACCGCTGGCGCTGGGCTTATGGCAGCAATTTCGCGACCCGACGGCGACCAGCATTATCTTGATTCTTGCCGCTCTGCTGATTGTGCTGCCCTTGGTGCATGCGCTTTCCTACCGCCTGCATATCAGCGGCGAAGATATCGTCATTTATAGCGGTCGCCTGTTTAAATCCGTGCGCCATGTGCCGCTGGCGAATCTACATAATGTCAATCTGCGCCGCAATATTTTGCATCGTTGGCTGGCGGTGGCGGAAGTGCGGCTTGAAACCGCGGGCAGCGGCGGCGAATCCGAAGCCGTATTGCGCGTACTTTCTTTAGAAGACGCGCAGCATTTGCAGCGCTATCTGCTCAGCCAGCAGCAAAGCCAATCATCGCCGCATCACTCCGCCCTCGCACAGACGGAAGCGCAAATCCCGCATACCGGCGATAATCTGCTGCCCCTGCCGCACGGCGAACTCATCCGCCTTGGCTTAAGTACTAACCAAGGCTTGGGCATCTCCGCCTTTATCTTTTATGTATTCATTGAGTTTCAGGATTATGACCGCATGGTAGCGTGGATTGGCGGGCGTCTGTTTGACAGTCTGTGGCTGACGGAAATCTTGAGCCGCTGGTGGATCATGGCATTGCTTGCCCTCTTTGTTCTATGGATATTGAATAAACTCTCCGCCATTCTCTTTGTTTATTTAGGCTACAGCCATTTCACGCTCTTAGACAGCGGCGGCGAACGCATTCAGCAGCAACGCGGACTGCTGACCCAACACAGCAGCCATATCCGCAAAACCCGCATACAGGTCTGGCGCATCCAGCAAAATCCCAGCCTGCGCCTGTTTAAGCGTTACCGCATCAGCATCGATACCGCCGTCATGGACGGCGGCAAAGGCGGCGAGCGCGGCATCAGCCTGTTAGTGCCGATTGCCGAGCAGAAGACGATTCAAAGCCTACTCCGGCATTGGCAACTGCCGTATTTTACGCAGGTGCAGCGATTAGCGGCGCGGGCATGGCGCAGAATCTTCATTACCTATATCTTTAAGAGCAGTCTTTATTGCGGCATCTTAGCACTGGGCTTGGTCGGTTTCTCCGAAAAAATTCCCGTGCAATCCGCTGCGTGGCTATGGCTTGCCCTGATACCGCTGCAATTGATTGCCGCCGTAAGGCGCGCCGCCTTTGCCGGCTGGCATTGCGAAAAAGGCTATTTCTTCTACCGCGACGGCTGGCTGTGGCGACATTGGCATATCATCGCTTTGAAAAACATCCATGCCATCGCCCTGCAACATAATTACTTTGACCGCCGCTACCGCATGGCAAGCCTTATCCTCGACAGCATGGGTTGCAGCGCCTTAAACCGTCCCTTTGCCATTCGCTACCTGCCGCAGGAAACCGCAAAAATTTTGGCGAAACTGCTGTGGCAGCGCCAAATCAAACAATCGGCGAAACAATGAATACGAGATGGGGCAAACCCGCCGTATTTTTCATGCTTTATCGTCGGAGAAGTGAAAATTAAAGTATAGTAAATTCATGGCAAAATTAATCATTTTTCAGTAGGGCAGGTCGGATACTTGTATCCGACATTACTTAAAATATAAATTTGTCGGATTTAAAAATCCGGTGGTGTTTCAAAAAGTATGCTGAAGCGAAATAATAGGAAATGACAGTCAGG
>ERZ1023409.10-NODE-10-length-83530-cov-10.561869_pt1 | contig 83530 bp, 83 predicted proteins | sample MGYA00380508_ERZ1023409 | MGnify/ENA primary metagenome ERZ1023409 (study PRJEB33173, sample SAMEA4830325) | metagenome | study: EMG produced TPA metagenomics assembly of the PRJEB25223 data set...
TGCCAGAAATCTGGACGTTTTCAGCATAAATAGATTTTTGGGTTGAATGGCTATATTACGGCGTTGGCTCGCCTTGCCGTACTATCTGTACTGTCTGCGGCTCGCCGCCTTGTACTAATTTTCACTTCTCCGACTATAGACAAAAAATAGCTCTGAAAATGCAAGACAGCGCAAAAAAAAATCCGTTTTTTATCGAACGCAAAAATGTCGACTTTTCAGACAAAATGCTCTGTACTTTTGGTCTAAAATAAGAGGACGAGATCGCCATGCTATTTATCCGAACAGAAACAGTATTTAAGCCAAATTCGGAAATCTTGCAAAGCTCTCAGACTAACTTAATCTTTTCAATAGACATATTTTTTGCATCTACTCACAGGAACTACCGTATGAATCACATCTACCGCGTTGTTTATAATACTGCCAGCCAAACCTATCAAGCCGTGCCGGAAATCAGCAAAGGCAAACACAAAAGCTGCGCCGAAAAAACAAGCACCGCAGCAAGCAAAACCCCAACTTTTGCCGGCAAACTCCGCGCGCTCTGCGCCGCCTTTCTTGCGCTCACCTGCCCATTCGCCCTTGCTGCGCCCACAGGCGGCGCAGTATCGGCAGGACAAGCCGCTATTCATCAAGCAGGCAATATTACCGATATCCGGCAAAGCTCCCAAAACGCCGCCATTAACTGGCAAAACTTCAGCATCGGCGCTCATGAAACCGTCAATTTCCATCAGCCTAATGCCCAATCTCTGACCCTAAACCGCGTGATTGGCAACGAACGCTCCATTATCGACGGCGCGATGAATGCCAACGGCAAAGTCTTCATTTCCAACCCTAACGGCATGCTCATCGGCAGAGATGCCCAAATCAACGTAGGAAGCCTTGTCGCCACCACTGCACAGATTAGCAATGACGACTTTATGAACGGTCGCTATCAGTTCACCAATGCCAAAGGCGAAATAGAAAATCTTGGTAACATCACCGTACCGCAAGGCGGCGTGGTCGCACTCATCGCCCCGATCGTCAAACACAGTGGCACAATCACCGCTCCCAAAGCCCATACCCTGCTGGCAAGTGCTGATAGCTTTTCTATCACATTGCCCGACAACGCCAATTTTGCCTACACCCTAGACAAAGGCACGCTACAAGGACTCGTTGATAATGGCGGCGCAATCTTGGCAGACGGTGGGCGAGTGGTACTGACCGCCAAAGGCGTGGACAGCGTCAAAAAATCGCTGATTAAACACACAGGCGTGATAGAAGCCAATACCGTACAAAACAACAAGGGCGTGATTGAGCTTTTGGGGGATCTGGATAATTCGGCTTTGAATGTAAGTGGTTCGTTAAAAGCAGAAGCCAAAGGAGCGGATAAAGGCGGATTTGTGGAGACAAGTGCCAGTCAAGTCAAGATTCATGACAGTGCGGTGGTTTCCACTAAATCGGAGCAGGGGCAGACGGGAACGTGGCTTATTGACCCGACAGACTTCACAATCTATGCAGGTACTGGCGATAAGATAGATACAGGCATGGGGGCAGACACCCTAAGTGGCAACTTGGGTAATACAGACATCACCATTCAAACCGTTAATACAGGCTCAGAACAAGGCGATATCAATGTTAATGCTCCTATATCATGGAGTAGAAATAAATTAACTCTATCTGCTCATAATGATATTCATATCAATGCCAATTTAAATGGTAGTGGAACGGCGAAGCTGGCGTTGGAGTATGGGCAGGGCTCAAAAGACGGCAAATATAAAGCAGTGGTGGACGGCAAAGAAACCACGCTAGATAATGATTACTATCTGGATAAAAACACCCCATTAAAAGACCGTACGGTGAAAGTCAATCTACCAGAGGGAAAGAATTTTTCTGTTAAAAAAGGCAGTAATGGCGAAACGGTGGTGTTTGATGTTATTCATAAAATGCCTGAGATTATCAAAAATGCCGATGGCGACTGGGAGAGTGAATTTACCGAACGCAATATCGCCTTTGGGGCGGATATGGATGTGGGCTATACCAAAGGCTATGACGGCTTTGCTGGCTGGCAGCTGGAAAATGACAGCCCCTTCGAATGGGGGCGTGTGGCAGGACTAGGACATACGGTCAAAGGATTGTCTCTGCACAGCAAAAAAGATAATCAGCATACAGGACTATTCCAAAATCAGAGAGATAATGCTGGCTATCTTAGAGACATCGGTGTCATAGATGTCAATGTCCGCTCTGATGGTAATAATTCCTTCACAGGCGGACTGGTGGGGGGGTATGGGTATAACATCTCAAACAGCTATGCCACAGGTAATGTGTCAAGTGCAGGAGAGGGAGCCCACACAGGCGGACTGGCGGCGGATGGGTATAACATCTCAAACAGCTATGCCACAGGTAATGTGTCAAGTGCAGGAGAGGGAGCCCAAACAGGCGGACTGGTAGGGAGTGGGCATAGCATCTCAAACAGCTATGCCACAGGCGATGTGTCAAGTGCAGGATACAATACCGACGCAGGCGGACTGGTGGGGATCGGGCATAGCATCTCAAACAGCTATGCCACAGGTGATGTATCAAGTACAGGAGACAATGCCGACGCAGGCGGACTGGCGGGGGAAGGGTGGAACATCTCAAACAGCTATGCCACAGGTAATGTGTCAAGTGCAGGAAAGCATGCCGACACAGGCGGACTGGTGGGGCGTGGGAATAATATCTCAAACAGCTATGCCACAGGTAATGTATCAAGTACAAGAGACGATGCCAAGGCAGGCGGACTGGTGGGGAAAGGGTGGGGCATCTCAAACAGCTATGCCACAGGTGATGTGTCAAGTACAGGAGACGATGCCGACGCAGGCGGACTGGTGGGGGAAGGGTGGGGCATCTCAAACAGCTATGCCACAGGTGATGTGTCAAGTACAGGAGACGATGCCGACGCAGGCGGACTGGTGGGGGAAGGGTGGGGCATCTCAAACAGCTATGCCACAGGTGATGTGTCAAGTACAGGAGATAGAGCCGACGCAGGCGGACTGGTAGGGAGTGGGAGTAGCATCTCAAACAGCTATGCCACAGGTAATGTGTCAAGTGCAGGAGCTACTGCCTACACAGGCGGACTGGTGGGGTATGGGTTTAACATCTCAAACAGCTATGCCAATAATACCGGTATCAAGGCGACAGGCAAGGATAGTGCTATGGCTGGGCTGATTGGCAATTATCATTATGATTATGGTATAGACTCAAACGACAGCTTTTTTAATCAAGACAAACACCCCACTCTACCTGCCATCGGCAGTATTGGGTACAACCCAACCATTACCAATGTAACAGGCAAAACCGAAGCCGAGCTTAAACAAAAATCCACCTTTACAGACGCAGGGTGGGATTTTGATAAAGTGTGGTATATGAACAAAAACGCTGATGGCACATACAGCTATCCAATGCTCCGTGCCTTTGCTCAGACTTTAACAGTCAATCCAACTCCAACACCGCCCACCGCCCAAACAACGGCAGGTGTTAAAGCCCCTGATTTGTCAAAAACTTATGACGGTAAGGCGGTGAATACCGTAGATGACTTAAAAAAATTAAACGGCTGGAAAGATAATTTTGACGCTGACGGTTTGACGACTGGCGACAGCGTGGATGGTATCTTTAAAGCAGGCACGCTGACCATTGATGAAACAAAAGGCGACTGGAAAGGAGCAAAAGATGTCAAAGACGGTGGCTATTCGCTCTACCCAACAGGCACGCTCAAAGATGAATATCAACAAAAATACATCATTGAGTGGAATAAGGGGGTTTTAACGATTAATAAGAAACCTATTTCTATTATTGGAAACAAAACATATGATGGCACAAATAATGCCTACCAACCGCTTAATTTGATTACAGGCATCAAAGACCAATTGATTAAATCCGACAAAGAAGGTTTGGGTCTATTAGACATTCCCACTCTAACAGGTCAAGGCAAATTAGCTGATAAAGATGTGGCAGAAAATATCAAATTGACAGATAAAGGCAATTTAGCTCTAAGTGGTAGCACTCAAAAAACCAAAGATGTGATGAAAAATTATGAAATTGATTTTGGTAATAGTCATTGGACGATTGTCAAAAGACCACTTACTATTCAAGCAATGAACAACATCAAACCAGAGAGCGACAATAACCCTGATGTATCTCGTATCGGTATTGTTGTTACAGGATTGGTAGAGGGCGAAAGCATTAGTGATGTCAATCTGTCTTATTCTGATGATAAAAAATGGCAAGGCGATATTAGCATTATCCGAGTGGGAGAGCCTGTATTTTCAAATGGCAAAGCCAGTAATTATGCAATTACCAAAAATCACGGTAAGTTATTGACGGTGCAAAGAAAGTATAATTTAAAGAATCTCACGGATAAAAAGCCAGAAGATGTGGCTAAAATTCGTGATTTGTTAAATGCGGTTGAAGATGAGATGTTGCTTGCCCACGCTGTTTATGGTAGTGATACTGCTAAAAAAGGTGATGATGATCGCTTTTATGAAGTGTGGGAAGTTAAGGACAATCAAACAGGTATTATTACAAAAGAATTACACAAACTTGGATTTGAAAATGAGCTGAAAGATGGTACAAAAACTTATACTAAAAAGTATGAGTTGCTAGGGCGTGGACTGGATTTTTCTGATGGAGAAGTACGTAAAGGAGATGACGTATATAGAGATGGCTTTTTTAGTGCAGAATATCCAAATGGTTTAGCGATGGGGGTTTATAAAGATGCACGCCAAGACAAATACTTTATTGTTTTTAGAGGTACTGATACAGGCAAAGCACTTTCACCTCATGATTCTGATGGTGGAACTAATATTCTCCAAGCAAGAGGATGGCTGCCATTACAGTACCAACGCGCTCGTGAAGTTGTACAAGAGCTGATAGAAAAATATCCAAACAGAGATTACACCATCATCGGTCATTCTTTGGGTGGTGGATTGGCTTCTTTTTCCTCCATACAACAAAATAAGCAAATACCAACAGTAGTATTCAATCAAGCTCAACTTCATGAAAACAATATACCAGGAGCTATTAAGTATATGAAACCATACCAATTTACAGCGCAATACGGTCATGTGCTATCTAGGTATGCAGAAAAGACTTTTGGACAAGTAAACTCATATATTTTTGATTATGAGATCTTGCAATTTGGAGATTTCGCTGATACTGCTTATATTGGCAATGATCATAAAATAGAGTGGCTACCACATATTGGGAATATTAGGGAATCATTATTCGGAGACACCCGAACAAATGATCACCTTATGCCCCATGTTATTAAAACTCAACGCCTAGCCAATATTGTTGCTCAAAATAATGAAATCACAGCCAACTGTCAAAAAGGGTGTGTAAAAATACAGGAGCACCAATGGACACCCTCAACAATATTACATAACATTGATAACGGCAGACCAGATTATATTTACCGTTTAATTTCCGATAGAAATCGTGTTGAAAGAGAAATTTCAGAAATTAACAAAACAGGTGGAAATTCCTATAGGCAACGAGAAGAGTTAAGATTTATAAACCAAAAAATAGATTGGATAAGACCTGCGCGAGTAACTTTTGGCGGTGAGATTTCTATCAGTAGGAATGGAGAAACTTTCAATATTAAGAGAAGTAGCGGTTGGGAATTTAGAGCTGGTGATATTATTACATCAGGCAATCAGCGTACAACAATACACTTCCATGATGGTAGTTGGATTGAGTTGGCTCCTAATAGTTCTGTAAGAATTGAAGTGGATCATAATATTCATATTCAGTTAGCTACATTTATTGCAGATAACGTTACTTTAATTAGTGGGCAAATTTTGCAAAAAGCAAATAAATTACCCGATTAAATATTAAATACCAAAAATCGCTATTTATGCCCCACCACAGGCATGAATAGCCCCAATTTTATAGGAAATTCAACCAATGAAACCCCAATTTTTATTAACATCTCTAACCGTAAATATGGTGTTGGCACTTTCAGCTCACGCCCAAGACGCAGGCTCTATCACTCGTACCCTTACCGACAAGAGTACGCCCCCACCTGCCACCATCGCCCCACTCACCACCGAGCAGGGCGACATCAGCACCGACACTACGCCCATTACGGTCAGCCGTGTGGTGCTTGTGGGTAACACTTTGCTTGCCGATAGTCAGTTACAGCCGATATTGACGAGCTTAGACGGCAAGACCACCACCTTTGGCGGATTGCAGTCGTTGGCTGGCAAAATTACTGACACTTATCACAAGGCAGGTTATCCGCTTGTCAGTGTCATCATTCCACCCCAAAAGATAGACGGCGGTGTGGTACAGCTTCAAGTGCTAGAAGGTCAGATTGCAGGACTGAGCGTAGAGAACCGTTCGCGACTCTCTGATGAGGTAGTACAAAGCTATTTGTCAGGCATGCAGAGCGGTCAGCCTTTACGCCAAGCCGACAGCGAACGAGCCTTACTGCTCATCAAGGATTTGGCAGGGACGGACAGCGTCAATTACCGTTTGCAAGGCGGTAATAACGGTACGGATTTGGCGGTGGATTTAGGCGAAGCGCCGCTTGTTACCGGTTTTGTGCAAGCGGATAATCATGGCAGCAAATCTACCGGCGAAATACGCACGCGTGCAGGCGTAAATCTCAACAGTCCCTTTGGGCACGGCGAAAAATTATCCGTTCAGGCGATGAGCAGCTTCAAAGGTGTAGATTATGTAAATTTGTCAGCCGATATGCCTGTCGGCGCTGATGGCTTGATGTTTTCCGGCAGTTTAGGGCATACGCGCTATGATTTAGGCGGCGCGTTTAAAGATTTGAATGCCACAGGCACGGCAAATACGGTTGATATCGGCGCACGCTATCCTTTAATCCGCAGCAATCGGAATAATTTATGGCTTTCGGCAAGCGGCGAATATCGGGATTTACAGGACAAAATCGGCAGTACCAATACCGTTACCGATAAATCGATTAAAACCCTTCATTTGGGAGCGAACGGCTACCATCAAGATGATTGGCTAATGGGCGGATATACGCAATGGCGCGTAGATAATACTTTCGGCAGATTAACTATCGATAGCGCCGACGCACGCGCCATCGACAGCCTTTCCGCCAAAACAGAGGGTGCTTATTATAAAATCGCCGCCAATATTTCGCGCACGCAATATTTTTCTCCGCAATTCTCCGCGACCTTATCCTTAAACGGGCAATGGGCAAATAAAAATTTAGATCCTGCCGAGCAAATGAGTTTAGGCGGCAATGATGCCGTTGCGGCTTATCATAGCAATGACGTGTCCGCAGATATCGCTTTGCAAGGCGGTTTGGAATTGCGTTATGCACTGACGCCTTATGTGTCCTTAAGCGGTTTTTATGATGCGGGACGCGCAAAATTACGCGCCAAACCTTTTGTAAGCGGCGATAATACGGTTAATTTACACGGCGGCGGCATCGGGCTTTATAGCCAATATAAGGATTTTTATTTGCAAGGAAAAATTGCATGGCGCGCAAGCAATCGGCAATTTAGCAATGATAGGAATCCGCGGGCTTGGCTGAAAGTGGGTTATAATTTTTAATCTTAAAGCAATCCGACAAATCCTGAAGGGTAAATGTGATTTGCCCTTCAGCCATGAAATTTACTCTATAGTCGAAGAATTGAAAAAGTATTACGGCGTTGGCTCGCCTTGCCGTACTATCTGTACTGTCTGCGGCTCGCCGCCTTGTACTACTTTTTCACTTCTCCGACTATAGTTATAAACTATTCATCGAAGATAATAAAAGCCCGTTTTTCTAATCCTTGAATGATAAAATCCCTGCTAAAATTTTATAAACCTTCGAGCGCAAAGGCTGAAACTTATCGCGCTTAGCGGTATGATGTGCAGCTGCATTACAATAGGACATCATCATGAGCTTCATCGCTTCGCATTATCTTCTCTGGAAATCCCTGCATTTGATTTTTATGGTTGCTTGGTTCGCCGCGCTTTTTTATCTGCCGCGCTTTTTTGTTTACCACACGCAGGCTTTGCAAAGAAATGATGCGCAAGCGATGGCGTATTTCCGCGTTATGGAGAAAAAACTCTATATTATCGGACACATCGGCATGGGTTTGATGCTGATATTCGCCCTGTTCTTAATCGCCGCCAATCAATTTGCTTGGTTTAAGGGGCAAGGCTGGCTGCATGCCAAGGCGCTGCTTGTTGCGCTGCTCATCGCTTATTACATTTTCTGCGGCCGCATCATGAAAGCCTTTGCGCGCGGCGAAAACCGCTACAGCGAAACTTTTTACCGCTTTTTCAATGAGTTTCCTGCGGTTCTCCTTATCATCATCGCCCTTCTCGCCAGTCTCAAACCTTTTTAATCAGGAGCAGTTATGAGCGCCACTTCATTCGATTTACACGGCGAAGACTTTTGGAATCCTCAAGGTCCTTACCGCAGTTTGCACCACATCAATCCCGCGCGTTTGCAGTTTATCGAGCGCTTTATCGATTTGCGCGGACAGAAAATACTGGATATCGGCTGCGGCGGCGGCATTTTAAGCGAAGCGATGGCGCATAAAGGCGCGATTGTCAGCGGCATCGATTTAAGCGAGGCGGTATTAAATGCCGCCAATCAGCACGCCGCCGCCAGCAATCTGCACATAGATTACCGCCGCATCAGCAGTCAAGAATGCGTGGCGCAAGGCGAACAATACGACCACATCACTTGCATGGAAATGCTGGAACACGTGCCCTCACCCGCCGCCATTTTGCGCGACATTCACGCCCTGCTCAAACCCAATGGTTACGCCTTTATTTCCACGCTTAACCGCAATCTGGCTTCCTTTTTCGGCGCAATTGTCGCGGCGGAATATTTGTGCAAACTCGTGCCTAAAGGCACGCACCGCCACAGCGACTTCATTCGTCCGCAAGAATTGGTCGCAATGGCGGAACAAGCGGGATTAACGCCTATTGCGCTCTCGGGCATGGATTATCATCCCTTTGCCAAAACGGCATTTTTAAGCCGCAATCTGCGCATCAATTACCTTCTCGCCCTGCAAAAACAATCATGAGCAATCCCCGCTTTGCCGCCGTGTGGTTTGATTTAGACGGCACTTTATTCGACAGCGCGCATGACCTCATTCCGGCGATTATCGCCACCGTGCAAGCCGCCGGATTGCCCTGCGCCGATTTTGCCGACATTCGCGGCAGCATTTCGCAAGGCAGCCGCGCCATGATTGCCTGCGCCGCCGCCCTTGCCGCCGATGACGCGCGCCTTGACGGACTGGTAACAAGTTTTCATCAGCACTATCTACAACGCCGCCTGCTTAACCGCTATTTTGACGGCATGGAAACGCTGCTCGCCAAAATAGAAGCGGCACAACTCCCTTGGGGCATCATTACCAATAAAAACACCGCCTTTGCCCAAGTCGTCGTCAGCCAAGCGCAATTGGACAGACGCATCGCCGCCCTCGTCTGCGGCGACACCCTGCCGCAGAACAAACCCCATCCGGCGCCGCTGCGCTTTGCCTGCGCCCATATCAATGCCAATCCTGCGGATTGTCTTTATGTAGGCGACAGCGAAAGCGACATACAGGCGGCGCGCGCGGCGGGTATGCCCGGCGTTGCCTGCCGCTACGGCTATTTGCCGCCCGACAGCCGCATCGAGACATGGCAGGCGGATTACATCATTGAGCAAGCAAGCGAATTAGCTGACATTATCGGAGTATGAAACTATGCAAGACATTCGTTTAATCACAGGTGCCTGCGGCAGAATCGGCAGCACCCTCGCCCGCCATTGGGATACAAAAGCCCATCTGCTGCTGCTGGACGCCGACCCTCTTGCCTTGCAACGCTTAGACGAAGAACTGGACGGCGACCACACGCTGATTCCCTTCGATTTATGGCTGTCGCCGCCGCAACACTATCAACGCCTTGCCGATATGATTCGCGAAGACTACGGCCGTCTTGACAGCCTCATCCATCTTGCCGCCTACTGCGGCAATCTGCGCCCCCTCTTCAATACCGAAGCCGAAGACTGGCTGAAAGCCCTGCAAGTCAACCTCACCGCGCCGCTCTGGCTCAGCCAATATCTGCTGCCGCTCTTGCAGCAATCTACCGCGCCCAAGCTCGCTTTCAGCGTCTTCAACACCCTTGAAGAACAAGCCCATTACTGGCATGGCTTCGGCATCGCCCAAGCCGCTCTAAATCGCATGATCCGCGACATCAGCGAAGAAAACGGCAGCTATCCGAATCTCGCGGTCTGCCGCATCGACACCGGCTGGGTCGAAAGCAGCCTAAGCCGCAACATTTTCCCCGACGGGCGCCCGCATTGGCGGCAAGCCGAAGACATCATGCCGCTGTTTGACCGCATACTCGACGCCCCCGCAGGACAACTCACGGAGATCAGCCATGAGCAATGCTAATCCCGAGCAAATGCAGGCCCATGCCCGACAAGTCTTAAGCATCGAAGCCGAAGCCGTGCTTGCCCAGCAAGCCCTGATTGCCGAGCCTGCTTTTGTGCAAGCCTGCGAAGCCATCTTAAACACCCGCGGACACGTCATCGTCAGCGGACTGGGCAAATCAGGACATATCGGCGCGAAAATCGCCGCCACCCTCGCCAGTACCGGCACACCCGCCTTTTTCGTCCACCCCACCGAAGCCGGGCACGGCGACATGGGCATGCTGACCGCCGCCGACACCCTCATCGCCATCTCTTTTTCGGGCGAAAGCGGCGAACTCATGACCATGATACCGCTGGCACAAGCCATGGGACTAAGCGTCATCGCCATCACGGGACGGACGCAATCGGCAATGGCGCAAGCCGCCGATATTCATCTGCATCTGCGCGTGGAAAAAGAAGCCTGCCCGCTGGGATTGGCGCCTACCTCCAGTTCCACCGCCACATTGGCGCTCTGCGACGCCCTAGCCGTCGCCATTATGCAGGCGCGCGATTTCTCCAGTGCCGATTTCGCCCGCTCCCACCCCTTCGGACGCTTGGGCAGACGCCTAATTACCAAAATCGGCGATGTGATGCGCAAAGGCGCGGAACTGCCGCTTAACCGCGCCGAGGACAGCGTGCAAACCGCCCTCTTTCAAATTACCGACAAACGCTTGGGGCTCACGCTTATCTGCGACGAAGCGCAGCAACTGCTCGGCATCTACACCGACGGCGATCTGCGCCGCAGTCTGGGCAAATATCCCGATGCCCTCTCCCTGCCGCTGTCTGAAGTCATGACCCATGCGCCGTTAACCACCCATAGCGCGGCATTAGCCGCACAAGCCCTGATACTGATGCAAAACCGTCACATTACCGCCCTGCCCGTGGTGGAAAACGGCAAACTCTGCGGCGTCGTGCATATTCACGACCTCCTGCAAGCGGGAGTCGCCTGATGCAAGCATGGTTTCAAAAACGCCATATCGCATGGATAGCCCTCAGCGCCGTTATTGTCGGCATTTGGCTGCGCCATCAGGCAATCGAGCATGCGGAAAAAGACGAATCGCCGCAGGCGCCGCCGCTCTTAGTCGTGCATGAAGGCATCAGCTATCGCTATGACGAACAGGGCAATAGCCATATGAAACTCAGCGCGCCGCTTACTCATTATTATCAAGACGCGCGCGGCACGGAATTTACCCAACCGCGCCTACATCATCAACAAGGCGAGACGCATACCCATATCCGCGCCGATTACGCACAGCAAAATGAAGCCGGCACGGAATTGCATTTGGAAAACAATGTCTTTGCCGAGCGGCAAAACGGAGAAGACAGCGCCACGCGCTTTGAATTTTCAACAGATAAGATGCTGTATCGCATCGATAAAAACCAAGCGGAAAGCGATACCCCCGTTTTGATTCGCAGCGCCGATAGCACAACTCATGCCATCGGCACAATATGGCATTTAAATCAGAATTTATTTATACTAAAACAAAATGTACGGAGTTATTATGCGCCTCATCACAATTTTTAGCCTTAGCGCTGCCCTATTCATGCACAGCGCCATCGCACAAAACAGCGACAACTACAAAGAAATCCCCATCAACCTGAGCGCCGATCAAGGCGAATACGATGCTATCGCAGGACGCGCCACCTATACCGGCAATGTGGATATCACCCAAGGCGAGATGAACCTCAAAGGCGATAAAGTCGTCATTCACATCAGCGAAGGCGAAGTTACCCTAATCGAAGCATGGGGCAAACTCGCCACCTTCCACTATGTGGCTAAAAACGAACCGCCGATTGACGGACGCGGACAATACATGAAATACACCATTGCCAGCTCGACCGTGGAAATCAATGGACAAGCCTATGTCAAACAGGAAAAAAACGAAACGCACGGCGAAACCCTCACCTATAACCTCGCCAAAGAGCAAGTCAGCGGCAAACGCGTCAAGATGACCCTAACTCCGAAATCAGGCGGCTAAATGAGCGGATTGCAAGCGATCAGTCTGCAAAAACGCTATAAAGCGCGCACCGTCTTAAGCGACTTCTCCCTGCACATTCGGCAAGGCGAAGTCGTCGGCTTATTAGGACCCAACGGCGCCGGCAAAACCACCAGCTTTTATATGATTGTCGGACTCATCAAACCCGACGGCGGAAAAATTCTCCTTGACAAACAGGAAATTACCCGCCTACCCATTCATGAACGCGCCAAACGCGGCATTTCCTACCTGCCGCAGGAAGCCAGTGTCTTTCGCAAACTCAGCGTGCGCGACAATATCTTGGCGATATTAGAACTCAGCAGCCCGCTCAAACGTGCCGCCCGCCAAGCGCGTGCAGAAGAACTGATGCAAGACTTAGGCATCGCCCATCTCGCCAATACTTTGGGCATCTCCCTTTCGGGCGGCGAACGCCGCCGCTGCGAAATCGCCCGCGCCCTAGCCAGTAACCCGCGCTATATTTTATTGGACGAACCCTTTGCCGGCGTCGACCCGATAGCCGTCGGCGACATTCGCAACATCATCACCCATCTGACCGAACGTAATATCGGCGTGCTGATTACCGACCATAACGTGCGCGAAACGCTGAAAAGCTGCGACCGCGCTTATATTTTAGGCGGCGGCGAAGTCATCGCCGAAGGCGATGCACAGGCGATTGTCAATAATGAACGCGCGCGGCAAATCTATCTTGGTGATGATTTTAGTTTGAACTGAGCAGCGTATGGCATTCTCGCAACAGCAAAATCTTGACGTAAAACTCAAACAGCGAATTGCCCTGACCCCGCAATTCCAGCAGGCGATTAAGATTTTGAACATGAATGCCCAAGAGCTTTCGCTGGAAGTCTCGCAAATGCTCTCACAAAACTTTATGCTCAATTTTGAAGACGACGGTCTGCGCGAAGAGCGCAGCGAGCAGGAAGAAAGCGAAGACATTGACGACGGACTGCTTAAGGAACTCGGCGAAGACCTGCCCTATGACGGCGAATGGGAAGATGCTTACGAAGACTGGCAGGACCATGGCTCGCGTCGGGAAGAAAACAGCAATTTAGAAGAGTTTATCAGCCACAGCCATAGTCTTGAAAGCTATCTGCTCGAGCAATTGGAACAAATGCCGATTAGCGAGGAATTACGCCGTACGGCAGAATTGCTGCTTTATCATTTAGACGAAGACGGCTATCTGCGCGAGCCGCCTCAAAAACTCGCCAAACTCTATCAACTCGAACTCAATGCCGTTAATAAAGCCATTGCCTTGATTAAGAACTGCCAACCCACCGGCGTCGGCGCAGCGGATTTAGAAGAATGTATACACTTGCAATTAGAGCAGCTACCACCTAAAACCCCGCATCTAGGCACCCTCAAGCGCATCATGGCGCGGCATTTTCTGTTCATCGGCAAAAATCCGCAGCTGATCCAGCAGCGTCTCAACCTGAGCGAACAGGAATATCGTCAGGCAATTGCTTTATTAGAAAGTTTGAATCCGCAGCCCGGACAGGGGTTTACCCCTTCAAACGGCAATTTTATCCAACCCGAAATCATCGTACGCGAGAAAAACAATATCAGCTATATTGAAATCGATCCTTCGCTCAGCCCTTCGCTGAGCATCAATGAAGAATACGCCGCGATGATTAAACATGCCAATGAGCAAGAAAAAACGCTTTTGCAGGCGCAGCTGAATGAAGCGCGTTGGTTTTTAAGTGCGATTGACAAACGCGCCGATATCATCCGCCGCGTAGCAGGCGTCATCGTCGCTTTGCAGCAAGAGTTTTTCCAAGAAGGCGAAAAAGCCATGCGTCCGATGACGCGGCAGAAAATCGCCGATATGTTGGATATTCATGAAAGCACCGTCTCGCGTGCCGTCAACGGCAAATACCTCAGCTGCAAACGCGGTGTTTACGAATTGCGCTATTTCTTCTCCACCCAGCTCGAAAGCACCGACGGCGGCGAAGACCAATCCACCACTGCCATTAAAGCCACTATCACCGAAATGATTGCGGCGGAGAATCCGAAAAAACCTTTGTCCGATCAAAATATCGCCGATCGTTTGGCAGAAGAGGAAGGTTACAAAATCGCCCGCCGTACCGTTGCCAAATATCGCGAAGAACTCAATATTCCCACTTCCACCGAAAGAAAACGCCGCTAATCGCGCGCACTTCATCAAGTTTGTGCGCCGCAAAACAAAAACGCCCGAAAACGGGCGTGAAATAAAAAAGTATCGTCCATTATATAGTCTCTTAACTTCAAAATGAGATTATTCTAAGCGCTTCTCCTGACAAAATGTGTATCTCTAAATCTCATTTTGAAGTTAAGGTACTATAAACAGGCGTCTTTGACCAAATCCGCCAATAACACGCAGCAGCGTTCCAACTGGGATTTTTCAATCCATTCATCCGGCTGATGCGCTTGCAAGATGCTGCCCGGCCCGAGGATGACCGCTTGGAATCCCGCCTGCTGGAAATGCCCTGCTTCGGTGGCATAGGCGACATGTTCCAGCTGAGTGTCGGGCAGATGTCTGGCAAGCAATGCCAGCAATTCGGCATTATCGCGATTGACCAATCCCGGCACGACTGCGCTGGTCAATTCCGTTTCAATCCGCAAATCGCTATTGGCGACGCATAATTGCTGTGCATAAGCCTCAACCCTTGCCAAGACCGCTTCGATGCTTTGCTCGGGCAAATTGCGGATTTCCCAATCTAGCACGCATTCGCGCGCCAATACATTATGCGCGATGCCGCCTTGAATCATGCCGACATGCAAAGAGCTGTGCGGCACATTAAAAGCGGGATTGATTTCCCCGTCGGCAATCAAATCATGCATAACTTGCTCGATATAGCCGACCAATTTTCCCGCCTCATGCACGGCGGAAACGCCTTGATGCAGAATTTGCGAGGAATGCGCCGCCATGCCCGTCAAAGTTGTGCGGATATTGACGATGCCTTTTTGCCCGACGACGGGCGCCAGCAAAGTCGGCTCGCCGATAATCGCCCAAGCCGACTGCGCCCCCCATTCTTGCAAGGTTCGGGCAATCCGCGGCGCTTTGTCGCAGCCGACTTCTTCGTCATAAGAAAAAGCAAAATACACCGGTTTTTGCAAAGGCAATTGCTGCCAAGCAGGCGCGTTCGCCAATACGCAGGCGATAAAGCCTTTCATATCGCAGACACCGCGTCCGATGAGTTTGTCGCCGCTGTCACGCATGACAAAGGGATCCGCCGTCCACGGCTGTCCCGCTACCGGCACGACATCGGTATGCCCTGAAAAAATCAGACCGCCTGCCGTCTGTGGCCCAATCCGCGCAATCAAGGATGCCTTAGGCAGACCTTCTTCGTCTTCCAAACGCAGGCAATGAATGCCCAAATCCTGCAAATAGTCTTGCACCCAATCCATCAAGCCCAAATTGCTTTCGCTGGAAATGGTGTTATGCGCAATCAGTTCTTGCAAAATTTCTTGATAATTCATGAATCAGCTCCATCCTATATTCGCCACTAGCGTCAAAAAGACCCAAGCCAAGAGATAAGCTTTAAGCAGCAGCGGAAAGAAAAATTTTACCCAGCGGTCATAAGGCATACCCACCAAAGCCAGCATTGCCAAAGTGCCGCCGGAAGTGGGTGCAATCATATTGGTAAAGCCGTCGCCGACTTGGAAAGCCGACACCGCCACTTGCCGCGTCATGCCGATTAAATCCGATAAAGGAATCATAATCGGCATGGTGGCAACCGCCTGTCCGCTACCGGAAGGGATAAAGAAATTGATGATGCCGTGCACAATGCTCATTAAAATCGTGCTGACGGTTACCGGAAAATCATTCAAACCTGAAGCCAAGCTATTGATAATCGTATCGCCGATAGCGCCCTGCTCCAGCAGCACTTGGATGCCGCGCGCAAAGCCGATTAACAATGCCCCCTTGCTGACCGCCGCCGCCCCTTCGCCGAATTTTTGCGCAATTTCATTAGGATGCATGCCCACAACTAATCCGCTCAACACGGCAATTAAGAGAAAAATTCCCGCAATTTCATTGATATACCATTTGTATTGAAACACACCGAACAGCATCAATGCCAAGCCGGCAAGGAAAATGCCTAAAATCGTCCAATCTTTGCCGCCCATGCGGTAATCCTTAATCGGTTTTGCTAATGTCAAACCGGCGGTAGAGACGCCAAGCGACAAACTTGCCTGCGGATTGCGGCGGATTTTCACCAAATAGCGCGCATTATGATGGGCAACTGTTGCTAAAATAATCAAGGCAAACACGCTGCGCACGACAGCGCCGGAGAAAATTTCCAATTGGGCGATTTGATGCGACACACCGACCGTATAAGGATTAATCGGCGACGTGGCGAAACCGAAGCCGATGCCGCCGATAGCAATGCCCAGCCCCACCATGACATCGCCGCCGATTGCCAAGCCTAGTAAAACCGCAATTGGCACTAGGGCGATATTATTTTCATAGCCCACCGCAATGCCCAGTAAACCGAAAGCAAAAGTGCTGATCCACACCAGCAAAGTGCCGCGTTCCTGTCCTAATTTGCCGACCATGCTGCCGACTGCATTTTCCAACATCTGCGTTGCCGACAAAATATGGAACAAACCGCCGGCGATAAAAGCGATAAAAATCACGCTTGCCGAAGCCACCATGCCTTTAGGAATAGCGAAAAAGGCATCTAAAATCGAGAGCCTGCCACCTTCGACCTGATGATAGGTATTGGCGAGCACCATCATGCGCCCGCCGATTTCCGCCCGCTCGAAACTGCCTGCCGGCACAATCCAAGTCAGCAACCATGTAAACAATAAAATATAGAAAATCAGCGCCAAAGGATCGGGAATCCAGCGCAGCATGCGATTCATATCTTTCATCTTATTCCTTATTCCGCCGCTTCTTGCAGACGTGCGCGGCGCAAAGCCTTCATCAGTATCGGATGCAAATAGGCATTGGCGCAGACAATCGTTTCCGTATCCAACATCGCTTTTTCATCGCCGTAATCGCTGACCAAACAGCCTGCTTCCTGCGCAATCAAAATCCCTGCCGCAATATCCCAAGGCTTGATGCCGGACTCGAAATAGCCGTCCTGCCGTCCGCAAGCCACATAGCACAAATCCAAAGCAGCAGCCCCCAAGCGGCGCAAATCGCTGAAATCCTCCAGCACCGATTGGCAATAGGCGAATTGCTGCGCCATCTGCTCGGGCGTTTTAAAAGGAAAACCGGTGGCAATCATCGCCTTATGGCTGTCGCGCTGCCCATTGGCGCGAATCCGCTGTCCATTGCAAAAAGCGCCTTCGCCGCGTGCCGCGCTGAACATCTCGTCCGTAATCGGGTTATAAACCAAGCCGATTTCCAACTGCCCTTTCTTCAGCAGCGCGATAGAAATCGCAAAATGCGGCAAACCGTGGACGAAATTCGCCGTGCCATCCAAAGGATCGATAATCCATTGATAATCGCTCTCCGCCACGCTCAAACCGCCGAACTCCTCGCCCAAAATATCATGCTCGGGGAATTTATCCTGCAAAATCTGACGAATAATCTGCTCGGATTGCTGATCAATCACGCTGACAAAATCGCCGCGCCCTTTCTCCTGTACCTTAATACGGCTCAAATCGCGATAGCCGCGCTCAATCAGGCGCCCCGCTTCTTCCGCCGCACGGCGGGCAATCGTTAGCATAGGATGTTGCATATCTTCTCTCCCAAAAAAATCAGGCGGCATTTTAGCAGAATGCTGCCGGTGCCGCCCGCTAATGCGCATTGCTGCCTACACAGGAGATAGAATAGATTTTTTACAAAAACCGCTTTTAAAGATTCATTTACACACATTTGCCCCTATAATGCGCACACCGAAATCAAGAGGAAAAGCCATGAGCAAGCTTAACAGCGCAAACCCATCTGCAACAGCGAATCTTAACCGATTCTTTTTGATACTCTTTATTAGCATGGTGAGCTATTTCATCTACTGGGGACTGGGTTATACCCATTACAACCACAGCACACTCTTCCTCCTCGCCACCGCCTTCGGCATCTTCATGGCATTTAATATCGGCGGCAATGACGTCGCCAACTCATTCGGCACCAGCGTCGGCGCCGGTACCTTAACCATCACCCAAGCCTTATTAGTCGCCGCTATCTTTGAAGTCAGCGGCGCCGTTATCGCCGGTGGTGCGGTAACCGACACTATCCGCAAAGGCATCATTGATCTGAATCGCATGGAACTTGAGCCGATTAACTTCGTCTTCATCATGATGTCCGCCCTGCTCTCCTCCGCCCTGTGGCTGCTCTTTGCCACCAAAAAAGGCTGGCCGGTCTCCACCACGCATGCCATCATCGGCGGCATTGTCGGCAGCGCCTTATGCTTGGGTATCATCAGCGGCAACGACTCCGTATCGCTGATTCAATGGAACAGACTCGGACAAATCGCCGCTTCTTGGGTGCTTTCGCCCGTCTTAGGCGGCATCGCCTCTTATCTCATCTTCTCGCAAATCAAGAAAAATGTACTGGATTACAACGTCCTTGCCGATGAAAAATTAAAAGCCATCAAAGCCGAACGCAAAGCCTATAAAAAAAACCACCGCGAACAATTCGAACTGCTCAGCGAATCGGAAAAAGTCGCCGCCGCCTCCGCCATGGCACGCGACATAGAAATTTATGAAGACCCCGAGCTTGACCCCGAAGAACTCGAATCCGACTACTACCGCGGACTCTACGAAATCGACCGACGCAAACAATCGCTCAATACCTACAAAGCCCTGCACTCTTGGGTGCCCTTTATCGCCTCTGTCGGCGGCATGATCATCGCCTCTATGCTCATCTTCAAAGGGCTGAAAAACATGAAATTAGGGCTTAGCGACATCGGCAGCTATTTCGTCATCTTCATGTTCGGCGCCGGCATTTGGATGGCAACCTTCATCTACGCCAAAACCCTAAAACGCAAAGACCTCGGCAAATCCACCTTCCTCATATTTTCATGGATGCAAGTCTTTACCGCCGCCGGCTTTGCCTTCAGCCACGGCGCCAACGACATCGCCAACGCCATCGGACCCTTTGCCGCCATTATGGATGTACTCAAAAGTGGCGATATCGGCAGCCAATCCCCCATTCCGCCGGTCGCCATGCTGACCTTCGGCGTCGCCTTGATTGCCGGACTGTGGTTTATCGGCAAAGAAGTCATCACTACCGTCGGCAGCAAATTAGCGGAAATGCACCCAGCCTCCGGCTTTAGCGCCGAACTGGCGGCGGCTTCTGTAGTCATGATGGCATCGATTATGGGCTTGCCCGTATCCAGCACGCATATTCTCGTCGGCGCCGTATTAGGCATCGGCTTAGTCAATCGCAATGCCAATTGGGCTTTGATGAAACCGATCGGGCTGGCGTGGATTATCACCCTGCCCTCCGCCGCTTTCCTATCCGCGACCAGCTTTTTAATCCTGCGCGCGATTTTTTAATTGCTGTCTATCGTCGAAGCAGTGGGAATTCATATCAGATGAGCCGATACTGAATACCTTTCCATTTCTCGACGATAAGATTCAAGCAAAAGGCGGTTCGAATATGCCGGACCGCCTTGCTCTTTTATCAAGCGAAGCATTAAAAATAATGCGGTATCGATTTATATACTTTCTATTTCTGCGGCTACCTGCCGAAACTTAGCGCCTAAATTTGATTTTTTTCGCATCAAATGCGTTCGGATCACGTTGGGCAATCTTTTCTCCCCAAGTATTCAATATCTCCTGCGCATATTCCTCATATTCGGGATCTTCCCTGTTTTGAAGGGCATACATCATCTCTTGATAAGCATAAATTCCGCCGCTATCTTCCAATGCCGCGTTCTGCCCGCCCTCATTGCAATACGGCAGGCGAATACGTAAGGGTTTGATCAGTAAAGCCTCACACAAAATCTCATGCTCCCAATCATCACCAAAATCATAGGTATACATCAGCTTTTCGCCCACCGATAACACATCAGACATCAAAGGCAATCTTTGCGGCTTTCTCTTTTTAGATGCCGCTTCACTCTGCGAATGATCAAAAAAATCCCATTCTTCATTCGTAGGATAAATCGACGGCGAACGTCTGCCGTGCTTCTGCTTTTTCCAAAAAGAAAATAAATGATAGCTCTGCCACTCAAAAGCGGATTGAATAGCATGATGCAAAGCATCTAAATTCATATCCACCGGCACCAGAATTCTGCGCCAAATTTCAGGTTCGCTATCCACAAGATGAATGCGTAATTGGTAAGCAAGCGTCAGAGGACTTGTCATCATTACTCCGTTTTTTCAAAAAGATAAGTTAAACCATATTTATAAGAGATAGTTACCGCAGAAAATCTGAAGCATTAATTCGCATCCAGATACCGCCGCAAACGAAATACATCGTCGGGCGTAATCCGCGCCTGCAGCGGTGTGGAATAAATGCACCAATCGGTAACATCGTCCAGCGGCAGGGTATAGCTTTCACCGCTGTGCATTTCGGGAATGTCGAAGGGTTCATTGACCAATTCGGCGACAACCTCATCGCCGCTGATGCTTTGCACCACAAACCACATATGCTCGGTGGCTTCGGTGGACGGCGATTCGCAGCGGATTTTCATCATATAGCCCCACACGCCTTCTTCGGGCGGGTGGCGTTTCAGGCAGCCTGAAAACAGCGGCAGTTTTTCTTTTGCCAAACAATACATACGCCGGGTTTCCGAATTGGGCAGCATCAGCATGATATGGCTGCCTTCTTCCACCGCCGCGCCGAAATCGGATAAATGCACGGCTTGCCCGTCGCGGTCGCCGAAAATCACCAAAGACGGCTCGGTGTGGATATCGTCTTCCTCGCGTTCGCCCAAATCACCGCTGAAGCGCTCGATTTTCTGCTTGAACAAGCCTTTTTTCATCGGCGCCAACAAGTCGGAACGCAGTGCTTGTTGCCACGGCATCAAACGCACGCCCAATTCGCCCGCTTCGGTATTGGCACAGAGAATGGCTTCGTCTTCATGCCAAATTTCGGGATTATCCAGCATAATTTGCGAAACGCTGTTGATAATCCCCTGATAAGTTTCCAAATTATTGCGCGAAGCACGCATAATTTCCAATTCGGGCAAACCGAATTTCAGCAAGCCGTGCGTGTGCATCCAAAAATCGGCGCGGCTGTCGTCTTCAGGCACAATCACATGCAGTACATACGCCATTTCCAAGCTCGGCGGCGTGTAGGTTTGCGCCATTTCCGCCAACCAAGTGCCGCTGAAAAACTGTCCCGACACCATGTCTTGCAAGGCATAACAACTGCCCGCGATGGCATCGATAACGGCAAATTGCAGCATCCAATGGCTTTGGGCAAAATCGGCGTCAAAATAGGTGAAGCATTCCAGAATCTGCGTGGCTTGCTGCATTTCGCTGCGTTCGTCTTCCAGCAAATTGCGGTTGCGATAATCCGCCGCCTCGTATGACCACGCTTCGGGTTCGTCATTATCGTAAATGCGGATGCGGAACAGACTGACCAGCTCGTTATCGGGTTCATCTTCATCAAGGCTGCGCAAAACGATATTGGTAAAACCGTCTTCGCCTTCTTCAACAGCAAGAATTTCGTCCACATCATCACGCTGCAATACCTTCTCCACACGGCGGCGGATGGCGGCAATATCGGGCGTGGCAATGCGCTCTTTGATGGCGGCAAGATAAATACTGGGCGCTTGATAGTCGCCTTTCTTCAGTTCTTCATAGGCTTCGCTGTGATGTCTCATAGATTTCCTTTGGCTGTTCATTCACTCTATTGTTCAATCTCGCCGCTCAAAAGGCAAGTGCCGAAAAGCGGATATTTTAGCAGACCAAGCGCCAAAAAAATTAGGGTCTGTTGAACATTCATATCTTAAGCCATTGATAAGCAAAGGCTAAAGCCACATTATTTTCAAAGTTTCTTTTTAGCTTATCAAAGCGTGTGGCAATCGCTCGATAATCTTTAAGGCTCTAGACTAACAGAGTGATTCTGCTAGTCTAGAGCCATAACAAAATAAAGCAAGTATAGTCAATTCATGACAAAATTGCACACCTAAAAATATCAAACTTTACTATTGTGCGGGCTAACATATAAAAGCTGTGTCTTTATTTGATCTGAATTGACTATACATTCAAATATTCAGGCGATAAAAAAGCGGACTGTACGTCCGCTTTTTTATGCGTGATGATTTGTTTTTAAGGCAAACCATCATAGGCAGGTCGGCGTGATTACATCATGCCCATGCCGCCCATGCCGCCCATTCCACCCATGCCGCCCATATCAGGCGCAGCAGCTTCAGGTTTTGGCAGTTCTGCAATCATGGCTTCGGTGGTAATCATCAAACCGGCTACAGAAGCGGCGTTTTGCAAAGCGCTGCGGGTAACTTTGGTCGGGTCGATGATGCCGGCGGCAACCATGTCCACATATTCGCCGGTGGCGGCGTTATAGCCTTCATTGCCGCTGCCGGCTTTGACTTTATCGACCACAACGGCAGCTTCGCCGCCCGCGTTTTGCACGATGGTGCGCAAAGGATATTCCATAGCGCGACGGGCAATATCGATACCGACTTGTTGGTCGTAGTTATCGCCTTTGAGCTCAGCAATCGCATTAATGGCACGAATCAGCGCCACACCGCCGCCGGGAACGATACCTTCTTCAACCGCCGCACGTGTTGCATGCAGAGCGTCTTCCACGCGGTCTTTTTTCTCTTTCATTTCCACTTCGGTAGCCGCGCCGACTTTAATCACGGCAACGCCGCCGGCTAATTTCGCCACGCGCTCTTGCAGTTTTTCGCGGTCATAATCGGAAGTGGTGTTTTCGATTTGGGTGCGGATAGTGGTAACACGCGCATCAATGTTCGTTTTTTCGCCGTTGCCGCCGATGATGATGGTGTTGTCTTTATCAACGGTAACGCGTTTTGCCGAGCCTAATTGCTCTAAGGTCGCGCCTTCAAGGTTCATGCCGACTTCTTCGGAAATTACTTGTCCGGCGGTCAGAATCGCAATATCTTCCAACATCGCTTTGCGGCGGTCGCCGAAGCCGGGCGCTTTAACCGCAGCCACTTTCACGATGCCGCGCATTGAGTTGATCACTAAAGTTGCCAAGGCTTCGCCTTCTACGTCTTCGGCAATGATTAACAGCGGACGACCAGATTTTGCCACGGCTTCCAATACCGGCAGCATGTCGCGGATATTAGAGATTTTTTTGTCATGCAGCAGAATGTAGGGATTATCCAATTCTACGTTTTGCGCCTGTTGATTGTTGATGAAATAAGGCGAGAGGTAGCCGCGGTCGAACTGCATACCTTCAACCACTTCCAAGCTGTCTTCCAAGCCTTGACCTTCTTCAACGGTAATCACGCCTTCTTTACCGACTTTATCCATTGCTTCGGCGATTTTTGCGCCTACGGTTTCGTCAGAGTTGGCGGAAATGGTGCCGACTTGGGCGATAGATTTGCTGTCATTGCAAGGTTTAGACAATTCTTTCAATGCCTTGACCGCTTCTGCAACCGCTTTGTCGATACCGCGTTTCAAATCCATCGGGTTCATGCCGGCGGCAACAGATTTTAAGCCTTCCGTAACAATAGCTTGTGCCAATACGGTGGCGGTGGTGGTGCCGTCGCCTGCCGCGTCATTGGTTTGAGAAGCCACTTCTTTCACCAATTGTGCGCCCATATTTTGGAATTTGTCTTCCAATTCGATTTCTTTGGCTACCGATACGCCGTCTTTGGTAACGGTCGGTGCGCCGAACGATTTGTCTAAGACCACATTGCGACCTTTAGGACCGAGCGTAACTTTTACCGCATTGGCGAGAATGTTTACGCCTTTCAACATCTCTTTACGCGCTTCTTCTCCGAAACGTACTTCTTTAGCTGCCATAAATTAAACTCCTAAAATTAAAAATAAAAAATTATTCGATAATGGCGAAAATTTCGTCTTCGCGCATGATGATGTAGTCTTCTCCGTCCACTTTGACTTCGCTGCCCGAATATTTGCCGAACAGGATTTTATCGCCGACTTTGACGTTCATCGCTTGTTTTTGACCATTGTCCAAAGCCTTGCCTTCGCCGACGGCAATCACTTCGCCTTGCGAGGGTTTTTCGGTCGCAGAACCGGGCAGAACGATGCCGCCGGCTGAGGTTTTTTCTTCTTCTTGACGTTTAACGATGACGCGATCATGTAAAGGACGCAGTTTCATAAATACACTCCATAAATAAAAAGACTGGCAAATCCAGCAAAAAAGTTCTCCCCCTTTATGTGGCTAGGGGCGGATTTTTCAATCCGGATAAAATAAATGTAATTTTTTGTTAATCTTTGAAAGCATTCACAGCCCCAAGACCGGCAGCGGCTGCGCGCTGAATAATAATAGTAAACCTATACCAATCAATAAGAAAGCCCCGATTGCAGCCAGCATCAGCAAACCTTTTTGCGCGGCGGCAGCGGAGAGAGTGAGGCGTTTTGCCGCTTGCTCGCGTCCGTAAATGGTTAATAAGGCGAGGCTAAGCACGGTGATTGCCGTGCCGGCGCTGATGGCGAAAGTCATGGCAATACCCACAGCCCATAATTGCCAAGCGGCGGCGACCGCCAAAGCTAAAATCGAACCGGAACAGGGACGCGCACCAATCGCAAGCAATGATGCCCAAAAAGCCGTCTGTGCTTGCGGTGCATGATGATGTCCGCAGCCGCAATGCTCGTGCGCATGATGATGTTCGGCATGATGCCTTCCGCCGCGGTATTGGCGGACGGCTTTGGCGAGCATATAGATGCCGGCGGCAATGATGAGCGCGTAACTCAAGCGTTCCGCCCAAATAATTTGCGACATGGCATCGCGAATCAGCCATTGCAATGCGCCCACCGTTACCGCCACCCACAGTACTGCGCTGATGCCTTGCAATACGGCGCCGCCGACCGCCAACCAGAGCGCATTTTTATAGCCTGAAGGCTGCGTGAGCAAAAAGGTGGTAATCACCGCCTTACCATGCCCCGGTCCTGCCGCATGCAAAATGCCGTAAACAAAGCCGAGGCTGACCAAGAGCCACCATGTCTGCCACTGCGCACCGCCGCGCATTTGGCGCATCAGCATCGTCATTTCGCGGCGGTAATTGTTCTGCCAACGCTGAATATCGAAAACGATGCCCTGCCATAGGGCGCGCAATTCTTCTTGAAACAGCCACAGCGCCAGAAAAAGCACAATCATGGGTAAAAGCCATTTCAGCTGCTTATTTATTGACATAGCAACTCCGCATGTTCAGCAAAATATTGCCCCAAATCATAAGAAACCACCGCGCCTTGGTCCAAAGCCGCCGCCTCTTCTTGCTTGGCGCTATCCGGCTTGGCATGGCTGATGTTCAAGCGGCAGGAGGGCATTGGCTGCTGCTTGGGATTATGCAGTATTTCCACGTAATAAGTAGGTTCATAAATTTGATAATACAAAGATTTTACAGGTCTTAGCAAAGGCAGTTCCGCCTCAATAATCAGCTCTCCGTTCGCCTCGTACAAACGCGCGCTATGCGCCTCGCCAAATTTGTCTTTTGGTCGCGTATAAAATTTTTCTGCAAATAAAGGCGTCAGCGTGCGCTCTTCAATCCTTTGCCAACGCGCTTCTTTTTGTTCGTCCGGCGTTTTATTCATTTCATCAATAAAAATAGCGCTATAGATAGGGTCAAAAGCCCAACGCTGCTGCAAGGCGGTAATTTCCCCTGCCGCATTCAGGCGCGGCGTCACTTCCACCAATATCCACACATGCGGATGCGCCGAGACCGGCAGCATCGCCAGACACATCATGCAAAAAACAATTTTTCTCAAAAATTTCATTTTCCTTCCCTACAAGTCCATTCTGCGGTTTCGGCAAAAAAACGCCCTAAATTCGGATCGCCTTTCTGGTTTTTATCCAATGCCGCCGCTTCGATATATTTTTCTTCGCTGGGTTCTGCCGGCGTAATCGTCAAACGGCAGCCGTCGATTTGCAGCGGCTGCGCCTTGGCATGCAGAATTTCCACATAATATTCAGGCTCATAAATTTGATATTGCAGATGCTTGCTTGGCTCGAGCAAGGGCAACTCCGCTTCGACGAACAAATCATTGCCTTTTTGCACAAGCCTTAGATCGCGCGGTGCGGCAAATTGACGGCGCGGAAAAGTGTATAAACCCTCATCGCCTAGCGTTGCCCGAATATCTTTCTCCAAATCCTGCCACAGGGCTTGACGCTGCTCCGATGTTGCCCCCTGCTCCACTTCTTCCAGCAATAAAGTGGAATAAAAAGGATCGAATTGCCATGACTGCCGCAAGGCGGCAATGCGCCCCTGCGCATCTTGCACAGGACGAATTTCCACATCGATCCATACATGCGGATGCCCTAGCGTTTGCAAGCTTAATAGTAGCAATATGAAACAATATCGCCGCACGATTTCCTCTCAAAAAATCGCATCATACGGCAAGTGTGATGAAAATCTAGTGAAAAAATGGCGACATAAAAGGGTAACAATTGCTGAGGATAATCTCCTTCTTTGCACCACATTATCTTTGCACAGAAAAAACCGATAAATCCTCATGTTTTTTGCTATATTTCCATTTCCTTTAACCACGGAGCATACGATGAAAAAAACCTTGTTATGTTTATCTTTGCTGGCATTGCAGGCGCAGGCGCAGGAATTTACCCCTGTTAAAGCCTATAGCTATGGCGCGCGCCCCTTTTATCTGATTGACGATTTACCTGCCGGCGAACTCAAAGACAGCCTTGCCGCCTGCAGCGCGCAAAGTCCGCAAAAAACTGAGTTCAGCATCGGGCATCGCGGCGCGCCTTTGCAATTCCCCGAGCATACGCTGCAATCTTATCTGGCTGCCGCACGCCAAGGTGCGGGCATCATCGAATGCGATGTGGCGTTTACCAAGGACAAAGAACTGGTCTGCCGGCATGCGCAAAACGATTTGCACACCACGACCAATATTCTCGCCACGCCTTTGGCGGAGAAATGCAGTGTGCCCTTTACCCCTGCCCAATACGATGCCGCCGGTAATTTAATCGAAGAAGCGAAAGTGGAATGCCGCACTTCAGACATCACGCTGGCGGAATTCAAAACGCTGACAGGCAAAATGGACGCCGGCAATCCCAAAGCGCGCACGGTGGAAGAATATATGGCGGCAACGCCGAATTGGCGTACCGATTTGTACAGCCAAAACGGCACCTTGATGACACATCAGGAATCGATTGAATTATTCAAGGCTTTGGGCGTGAAAATGACGCCCGAGCTGAAAACGCCGGTCGTGGAAATGCCTTTCGATGGCTTTACGCAGGAACAATATGCGCAAAAATTGCTGGATGAATACCAAGCGGCAGGCGTGGCGGCAAGCAAGGTTTTCCCGCAATCCTTTAATTATGCCGATGTGCAGTATTGGATCAAAAACGGCGGCGATTTCGGTAAGCAAGCCGTATTTTTAGATGAGGAACTCGATACCGCCGCGCGCATTGCCGAAATACCGAAACTGCGCGAAGACGGTTTGAATTATCTGGCGCCCGCCATACCGATGCTGCTTGCCAATCAAGACGGCAAGATTGTGCCATCGGATTATGCCAAAGCTGCCAAATCGCATGGCTTCAAACTCATTTCATGGTCAATCGAACGTTCCGGACCTTTGGCGAACGGCGGCGGCTGGTATTACAGCGGCTTGAATGATCTCATCAAAAAAGACAGCGATTTGCTCAAAGTCTTGGACGTATTGGCACAAGAGGTCGGCATTGTGGCGCTGTTTAGCGATTGGCCGGCAACGGTAACTTATTACGCGAATTGCAAGGGATTGTAAAACTTCTCTTTCATTTCCCGCCAAGGCAATGGATTGCCTTGATGGGGCACAATAAAAATAGCCGCCTCTCGGGGCGGCTATTGCATGGACTGCCAAGCAGGGCTTATTTGCTCAAATCTATCTGATAGATGGCAAAACCGACTTCGTCCGTACCGACTGGCTTCATCGGATATTGAGCGTATTCCTTAATAAAGGCTTGCGCTTTTTCGCTGGGCGAGGTTTCAAAACGGATGTCAAGTTTGACATCGCCGGCAATCGGCGCAATCCGCCAGTTGCCGTCCGCTTTCGGGCTGACTTTGCCATGCTCTTTACTCTGCGCCGAGATGAAATTTGCCAAGATTTGGCGGTTTTCATCGGGTGCGGCGAAGACGATATGCTTGTCGCCGGTGCCGGGGAATTTATTGCCGTAAGCGCGGTAATTATTGGTAGCAATTAAAAATTCCGCCTTAGGATCGACCGGCTTGCCTTGGTAGCTAAGATTGACGACCCGATGCGCTTCGGGATTAACGAGCTGGCATTCGCCGTCATAGCGGGCGGGCTGGGTGAGGTCGTATTGATATTCCACGCCGTCAATCACATCGAAATTATAGGTGCGGAAACCTTCCCAATTGAGCAGACTTTGCGCTTTCTCGCTCTTCGGATCGATTTGCAGGAACATGCCCGCGCTGCATTCCAACCATTCTTTCAGCTCTTCGCCGCTTACTTTGACCACTACGAGGGTATTGGGATAGAGATACAGGTCTGCCGCATTGCGGAAGGTCAATTTGCCTTTATTGACTTCGGTGTAGCCGCTCGGGTCGTTTTTGCGTCCGCCGACTTTAAACGGCGCACCGGCGCTTAAAATCGGAACACCTGCCAATTCCGGCAAGGCTTTGACGGCGTTTTCCACATAGGCTTTTTGCGCGGCATTGACAATTTGAATCGTGGGGTCGTCTTGCACCAAAGCCAAATAGCTGTACATATTGTCGGTAGCATGTCCGATCGGTTGGGAAACAAATTGGCGCGTCGCTTCGTGAACCGGCTGGAGCAGGGCGGCGATTTCCGCATGGTTTTCCGTGGTTGCGGCTTTTTTCTCGGCATCGTAAATAGGACGGATAGCGGCTTTGCCGTCTAAAACCAACCATTTGCCCTCTTCTTTGCCAAGCGTCAAATCTATCACGCTGATATTGTTTCCCCAATAGCCTGCCATTGCTTCCGGCACGCCTTTGACCGTGCCTTTGTCAATATCGGCATGCGGCGATTGTGCAAATTCTTTATTGGGGAATAGGCGGTGGGAATGTCCGAAAATAATCGCATCAATGCCTGCCACATTCGCCAGATAGAAAGCGGAATTTTCCGCGCCTTCCTGATAGGGATCGTCGGAAGGACCGGTATGCGCCAAAGCAACAATAATATCCGCCCCTGCTTCTTTAATGAGCGGCACATATTTTTCAGCCGTTTTGACGATATCGCGCGCTTCTACTTTGCCTTCCAGATTCGCTTTGTCCCAAATCATGACTTGCGGCGGCACAAAGCCGATATAGCCGATCTTAACTGTATGTTTTGTGCCATTCTCTGCCAATACTTCTTTTTCTTGAATGAAATAAGGCTGGAATGCCGGTTCTTCCGTACCAGGTTTCACGATATTGGCATTGATAATCGGGAATTCGGCTTCTTTCATCGCCGTTTCCAAATAGGGCAGTCCGTAGTTGAATTCATGATTGCCCAGCGTGCCGACATCATACTTCATGGCGTTTAATGCCATAATCGAGGGCTCGGGGCGACCTTCTTTAGCGCCGACCGCCGCCTGATAATCGGAAATCGGATTGCCTTGGATAAGGTCGCCATTGTCCACCAATACGCTGTTAGGCACTTCTTCTCTGGCTTGTTTGATTAAATTTGCGGCGCGGCTGAAGCCGAATTTCTCTGTCGGCGCGTCTTTATAATAGTCGAAATCGGTTAGGAAACCGTGCACGTCGGTCGTGCCGACGATGCGCAAATTCACGGTGCCGCTACCAGCAGCAAAAGCCAAACGACTGCTGCTGACAGCTACCAGTCCCCCTGCTCCGATTTGAATAAAACGGCGTCTGTTAATCATAGAAAATCCTTTTTAACATATTGTTAAACCTCATGTTTCAATACACAGAACGGACACATAAAGCGTCGCTCTACGTGTTGCCCTGAATTGGAAACGCTTATATCTCTTCCAATCTCATTATCCTTCCCAAAGGGAGGGGTTTCAACCAGTAAGGAATTTTGATGAAAAATCCGACTGCGTTGCAGTCGGATTGTCGGGGGAGAGATTATTTTCCGCTCCAATCTTTGATTGCCGCTTGGCGGATATTGAGTTTGTTCTGCGTATCGCCTTTGTAATAACCGCTGTCTAAACCGCCTTCCCAATCGCCGTAGTTAGGATTCGGCAAAATAATGAATTTTTTGCCGAATTGCGCCTGATTGGCATCAACGAAAGCGCGGCGTTCGGCATTGGATTTGCGGTAAGTGGCGTCGCCGAAATCGTTCAAATTATCGCCGACATATAAAACAATCTCATAGCCTTGATCTTCAATAGCTTTGAAGCGCGGCGATTTATTGGATTTGTCGGTTTTCAAGAACAAGGTTTCTTCGCTCACATTGTGGAAACCTAGGCGTTTCATATCGTCAATGGTGGCGGCTTTTTCCACATCGTCGCGGCGATTGGAAACGAAGAATACCGTGCCGCCGTTGGCATTGACATAATTGGAAAATTCCACTGCGCCGGCAATCGCACCCGATTCTCTGGCGTTCACCCATTGCGTCCAGGTCTCGCCCTCAAAAGGCTGACCGTTTTTCACTTGCCAACCGGCATAAGGGCTGTTGTCAATTAAGGTTTCGTCAAGGTCAACGGCAACGGCTTTTCTCTTGCCTTTGGCGGCTGTGGCAGAATCAAAGGCTTGTTTGGCATAATTAAATGCCTGATAAGCCAGCGCATTGTATTCGCCGGATTGCTGCATCCATACCACGCCCAACGCCGCTTGGTTTTGCAATTGGGCTTCGACAGCGGGCTTCTCGCTAGTAATGCCGCCGGCGCAACCTGCCAATAAAGCAAGAGCCAATACATTGATACTCAATCGTTTCATGATTTCTCCTTGTTAAAAAGACTATTGATGATAAGCAGGGCTGAATTCATGCACCGCATCAATCATCGCCTGAGCATTTTCAATCGGCACATCGGGGGTAATCCCGTGTCCAAGATTAAAAATATGTCGATGTCCATGCCCGTAATCCGCCAAGGTATTTTGCACCGCTTGGCGAATGGCGGCAGGGTCTGCCAATAACATCGCCGGATCGAGATTGCCTTGCAAGGCAATGTTTTCGCCTACGATTTTGCGCGCTTGCGCTAAAGAAGTCGTCCAATCCAAGCCTAGGGCTTGCGCACCGCAGTCTTTCATCTGCGCCAGCCATTGTCCGCCGCCTTTGGTAAATACGATCGCCGGCACGGCATTGCCTTCGCTGTCGGGCTGCAAATTCGCCACAATGCGGCGCATATATTGCAAAGACAAATCTTCGTATGCCCAATGCGGCAATGCGCCGCCCCAGCTGTCAAAAATCATGACCGCCTGCGCGCCGGCGGCAATTTGCGCATTTAAATAATCGCTGACCGCTTGGCAGAGTTTGTCCAATAATAAAGCGATAGTTTGCGGCTCGCGATAGGCAAGGGCTTTGGCGCGCGCATGGTCTTTGCTGCCGCTGCCTTCAATCATATAAGTCGCCAATGTCCAAGGGCTGCCCGAAAAACCGATTAAAGGCACGGCGCCATTGAGTTCGCGGCGAATCATTTTGACCGCATCAAAGACATAATCCAATGAACCATCGGGCGGCAAGGGCAGGTCTTGCGCTTCTTGAAAGCTGCGCACCGTGCGCGCAAACTGCGGGCCTTCACCTTTAACAAAACGCAGCCCCAAACCCATCGCATCGGGAATGGTCAGAATATCGGAAAATAAAATCGCCGCATCCAAAGCGAAGCGGCGCAGCGGTTGCAAAGTTACTTCGCAGGCAAGCTCGGTATGGCGGCATAAATCCATAAAACTGCCCGCCTGTTCGCGCGTGGTGCGGTATTCAGGCAAATAACGTCCTGCTTGGCGCATCATCCACACAGGAGTTCTTTCTACTTTTTCACCGCGCAGCACGCGCAGAAATAGGTCGTTTTGCATAACAATTTCTCTTTTTTGTCGAATAGAACGTAAATCAGCCGCCTTGCAGCGCAAGGCTTGCCAGAAGGCATTATCAAGATTCACCTTAGGCATTTCAAGCCTTAACACCGCTATTGATAAGCCGTGCGCCGCTTTATCTGCGGTTTTTTCCATCATTATCCCGATATATTTGCCAATATCGGCTTGTCATGAAAAGTATTAAGGTTTAAATGTGTTTGATTTATTTATAAATACAGATTCTTAGAGCAAGATGCTAAGCAATGAAAATATTGAAATGCGAAATTTTCGTATTGACTTTATCTTATCCAAGAAGGAAGATATGCGCGCTTTTTTATTTTCAAAGGTATATTATGCGTAAATTATTGTCTTTGGCGGCGGCTATCGCTGCTTGTGCCGCTATGGCGGAAGTCAAAACCTTTCAAGACGTCATGGGACGCGAAGTCTCGGTCGATGTGCCGGTCAAACGCGCGATTCTGACGTTCTATTATCCGGATTATATTGCCGTTGCAGGGGCGGAGAATTTCAAACATGTGGTCGGCATCTCGCGCGAATTCTGGGAAAAATTCAATCCCGGCAGCTGGGGGCTGTATGTGGAAAAAATGCCGGATTTGGTCAATATCGTCGATGTCGGCTATGCCACCAATAATAATTTCTCGACCGAAAAAGCCCTTGCTTTAAATCCCGATGTGCTGATTGTGCCGAAAATCCAGATGGGCGCCTTAGAAAGCGAATTGACGTATTTTGAAAAAGCGGGCGTGCCGGTGGTGGTGGTCGATTTCAATGATCAAACGGTGGAAAACCACCGCAAAAGCGCGGAAATTTTCGGTATTTTGAGCGGCGAAGAGGCGCGCAGCAAAAAAATCGGCGAGGAATATGCCGCCGGCATTGCCGATATTCAGGCGCGGATAGCGAAAGTCAATGTCGCCAAGCCTAAGATTTATGTGGAATTCGGCAATAAAGGCCCGAGCGAACACAGCTTTACTTTCGGCAAAAACATGTGGGGCGCGATTGCCGAGACGGTCGGCGGCGACAACATCAGCGCGCCGCATATCGAGTCTTGGGGACAACTCAATCCCGAGCAGGTCATCAGCGCCCAGCCTGAAGTCATCATTATTACCGGCACGGAAAATAATGTGGAAACCGCGCCGGAAATTATGGCAATGGGCATTGATATTGCAGAAGAAGATGCGCGCAAACGCTTATCAGGATTTGTCACGCGCGCAGGTTGGGCGGAATTGCCGGCAGTAAAAAACCAACGCGTTTACGGTCTGTATCACACCGCTTCGCGTTCTTTAAGTGATTTGGCCGCCGCGCAATTTATGGCAAAAGCCCTGTATCCCGAAGCCTTTGCCGATGTCGATCCGCTGAAAACCTATATGGATTTCCATGCCGATTATTTGCCGATTACACCGAAAGGCACGTTTTTTCTAAATTTCAATAAATAAGAGAAATAAAACCATGGATATTTTTTCTACTTTCCTCAAATTTATAAGATTGGTTTTTCCCTATTCCTTGCTAGATAGCAAAAAGATCGACAGAAATAAATTAGAGGAAATAGAAGAATATCTCAATATAGAAAGACCTAAACATATAGAAAATAACAGCACTATCCTCACCAGACAGTTTGCTCAAAAGAAAATTCCTATTTTAAATAATCTATCTGTAAATGAATTGGATGATTTAATAGATAAAAAAGAATCTGATATGGATGGGATATTGAATGTTGTTTGGGCTAAAGGCGGTGCATTGATAGGGTTTGGTTATATTGAATACAATTCGGAAGAAGGCAAATATTTGTATAAGAAAAATGGTAATCCTACTACCGCATTAATTGTAGGATTAATAATGATATTTTCTTTATTTTTATATATTGCCTTCTTTTTAAGTAATTATCAAATAACAGATATTGTAAAATTTATTATCCACATCACATTAGTATTTTTATTTGTTACAATATCCATATCTATCCTTTCGTTTTATACTAATTGCAAAAATGCTTATAAAGAATTACAGAAAGATAAATATCGCCATATTTTTGAATAAGCAATTTTTTAACCATAGGGAAGCAACCATGCTGAAAAAACTACTGGTCGCGGCAGCTATCGCCGCTTCTTTGGGCACTGCTTATGCAGAAGTGAAAACCATCAAAGACGTACTGGGGCGCGAAGTGGAGATCGATGTGCCTGCCAAGCGTATTATGCTCGGCTTTTATTACACCGATTATCTTGCCGTCGGCGGCGAAAAAGCCTTAGATAATGTGGTCGGTTTTTCCAAAGCGGTATGGACGGATTGGACGCCGACCAGCTGGGAAGTCTATAGCAAAGCCCTGCCCAAGCTCAATGAATTGGCGGATGTGGGCGAAGTGGAAGTCGGAACCTTTTCCGTAGAGAAGGTTTTGTCGCTGAAACCTGATTTGATCATTCTCGGCGAATGGCAGTGGCAGGTCTTGGAGCCTGATCTCGAGCCTTTGGAAAAAGCGGGCATTCCCGTGGTAGTTTTGGATTACAACAAAGAGCAATTGAATTTGCATTTGGACAGCACGCGCATTTTGGGCGAAATTACCGGTCAGGAAGCGCGCGCGAAGGAAATTGCCGATTGGTATGAAGGCGTTGTGAAAGATGTGCATACGCGCGTGGAGAAATCCGGTCAGCCCAAGCCGAAAGTCTATATCGAATTCGGCAACAAAGGACCGGCAGAACAGGGTAACAGCTTCGGCAATACCATGTGGGGACCTTTGGCAGTGCAGGCGATGGGCGACAATATCGCTGCCGAGCATGTGGAATACGCCGGTCCGATGAATCCCGAGCAAGTGATTGCGTCGAATCCCGATGTGGTCGTAATTACGGCACGCGAAACCGAGCTGAAGAAAAATGCCGAAGCCATGGTCATGGGCATCCATATTGATGAAGCGGAAGCGCAGAAACGCTTGGCGGGCTATAAGGCGCGCAGCGGTTGGTCCGAATTATCCGCGATTAAAAACGACCGCCTCTACGGCATTTATCAAGGCGCCTCGCGTACCTTAGCCGATGCCGCTTCCATTCAGTTTATTGCAAAAATCCTCTATCCCGAAGCCTTTGCAGATATTGATCCCTTGGCGACTTATTTGGATTATCACAAAAAATATCTTCCTATTGTTCCTGAAGGTACTTTCTACCTGAAGGCGAAATAAGTATGTCGGCTAACGATCTCTTTGTTAGCACGACTATTGCCAACCACCGCCGCCGTGAAAAGCAGCGGTGGTTGACGCTTATGGCTTTTGCAATAATTTGTTTTATTCTTTTAGTCTTGGATTTGGCGACAGGTCCTGCCATGCTCAGCCCGATGGAAGTGCTGCGCGCCTTATTCAAAATGGAGGGTGTGGAGCCGATTTCTTTGAATATCGTGCATGATATGCGCCTGCCCAAGGCTTTTATGGCGGTGGTGGCGGGTATGGCATTAGGCGCAGGCGGTGCGGAAATCCAAACCCTGCTCAATAATCCCATGGCAAGCCCTTATACTTTGGGACTGGCGGCGGCGGCAGGTTTCGGAGCGGCAATTGTGATTGTTTTCGGTAGCTTCGGTCTGCCGCTGATGATTGCCATGCCCTTGGGTGCTTTCTCGATGACGATGATCGCTTCGGGAATTATGTTTTTGTTCGCCTCGATGCGCCGCTTTAGCTCGGCAACCTTGGTCTTGGTCGGCATCGCTCTGCTCTTTTTATTTCAGTCCGCCTCTTCACTGATTCAATACCGCGCCGCACCCGAAGATTCGCAGCGGATTTTATTTTGGCTCTTCGGCACCTTGGAAAAAGCCAAATGGGATACGCTGACAGTCAGCGCCGTAATTACCGCCGTTTGTACCGTGATTTTACTTGCCAATACTTGGCAATTGACCGCCTTGCGCTTAGGCGAAGACCGCGCGGCAAGCATGGGCGTGAATATCCGCCGTCTGCGCCTGAAAGTCTTGGTAGTTGTTGCCGTCATGACCGCTACCGTCATCAGCTTTGTCGGCACAATCGGCTTTATCGGCTTGGTGGCGCCGCATGTGGCGAGAATGTTGGTCGGCGAAGATCAGCGCTTTTTCCTGCCGGCATCTATGCTCTGCGGCGCGGCATTTTTATCCGCCGCCTCGGTGCTCTCTAAAATCATCAATCCCGGTGCATTGTTCCCGATTGGCATCATTACCTCCTTTATCGGCGTGCCCTTCTTCTTTTGGATTATTTTAAGCAGGAAGAACCTATGAGCCTTCAGCTTGAACAAGTCAGCATTTTGCGCGGCGATTTGTGTATTGCCGATGCCATTTCCTTAGAACTGCAAAGCGGTAAAGTTTATGCGGTGCTCGGCCCGAACGGCGTCGGCAAATCCTCGCTGATTAAAACTATTTTCGGCGACATCGCTTTTCAAGGCGAAATCAGCTTCAAAAAACGCTATCTGCGCAATGAACGCCTCGCCCATTGGCGCAAAACAATCGGCTATATGCCGCAGGATACGCAAATCGACGCCTCCTTAACGGCATTGGAAGTCGTACTCTTAGGCAAACTCGACTCTTTAACTTTGCATATCAGCGATGAGCAGCTGGCAACGGCGGTCGAACTGATGCAGACACTCGGCATTGCCCATTTGGCGCAGCGCGATGTGCTGTCCTTATCGGGCGGACAGCGGCAAATGGTCATGTTTGCCCAAGTGCTGCTGCGCGAGCCGGAGCTGCTCTTGCTCGACGAACCCGTCAGCGCCTTAGACATGCACCACCAATGCGTATTACTGGAGCAAGTGCGGCAATACACGCGCGAGCGCAATTTAGTCACCATCATGATTCTGCATGATTTAAGCCTTGCGGCGCAATTTGCCGACGAGCTGATCTTATTGGCTCAGGGCAAAATTCAAGCTCAAGGCAGCGCCAGCCACATTTTCCAACGCCATATCATCGAGCGCATTTACCGTGTGGAAACCCATATTTTTACCGACGAAGCCGGCAATACCGCAGCCGTTCTGCCGCGTCGCGCCATTCTTTCCCCCTCACAATAAGGAAAAGCCATGAAAAAAATCTTCTTAGCAAGCGTATTCAGTCTGATAGCCCACAGCGCTTGGGCGGCAAATCATCAAGTCCAAATGCTGGACATCGGTGCGGATAAAGCGCCGATGGTCTTTGAACCGGCAGTATTGCATATCGCCGTCGGCGACAGCGTCACCTTTCTGCCGACCAACAAAGGGCATAACGTGGAAAGCAAAAGCGTGCCGGAAGGTGCGGAGCATTTCAAAAGCGAGCTCGACCAAGAATTCACCGTCACCTTAGACAAAGAAGGCATCTATCTCTACACCTGCCCGCCGCACAGCATGATGAACATGAACGGCGTCATCATCGTCGGCGAGCCTGTCAATTTAGAAGAAAGTAAAGAATACGCCAAAAGCCGCATGGAGCGTCGCGCCATGTCGAATAAAGGACGTTTGATGCAATATCTGGACAGCATCGACAGCCAAGCTGCGGAACAGTCGGCAGAGGCGGACAAAAACGCCGCACCATAATGGCGAACATCTACATCGCCACCTGCCTTGCTTGGCGGCAGGGCAATGCGCTGCTGCAAGCCTTGGCGCAGCACCTGCAAGCCGAGCTCCTTCCTTGGCAGGAAATTATCCCTGAGCGCATCGGCGGCGGCGCCTTGCTGCCGCTTGCCGCTTGGGATTACAGCGAACAGCCGCAAGCCTATTTGGATTGGCTTGCCGCCTTAGAAGCCGCGCAAGTGCGGCTGATTAATCCGCGCGCCGTACAGACATGGAACATCCGCAAAAGCTATCTTGCCGACTTGTACGCCCAAGGGCTACCCGTGACGCCCAGCATCGTGCTATCAGCTCAGCATCGCGCCGACTGGCAAAAGCAGATTGCCGCCGCAGGCTGGGAAAATCCCGTTATCAAACCCCTTATCGGACAAAGCGGCAAAGGCGTGCAACGTCTTGCCCAAATGACTAATCTCAACAGCGCCTATCCGCAAGGCGCATTATTGCAAGCCTTTATTCATGCCCCTTTCGGCGAAGTCTGCCTTATTTATCTGCAAGGCGAATATTTCCATGCTATCCACCGCCGTCCGGCGCCTCAAGAATGGCGCGCCAACAGCGCCTATGGCGTTGAAATTCTATCGATAAGCGTTTTACCGCATTGGCGTAAAGCGGCGGATAGGCTGATGCAAGCCCTGCCATTTCAGCCTGCCTATGCGCGTATCGACGGACTGATTCAAGAAGATAATGCCTTTATTTGCAATGAAATCGAGCTGATAGAGCCGGCATTGTATTTGCCGCCGGAGCGTATCGGAGAGGCGGCAAAACTCTTGCTACAGTAAAACTGTGAATACATGAGAATATCGTAAAGTTATCTAAATATATTCCACAGATTTATTCGGTTATACTCAAGCCTCTTTCACTCAAACCTAATGGAGAATATATGGGCACAGGTATTATCGGTATGATCGTCATCGGTTTCTTAGCAGGTCTGATTGCACGCGCGATCAAGCCCGGCAATGATAAATTAGGCTTTTGGATGACCACGGGCTTAGGCATCGCAGGTTCCTTTGTTGCCGGCTTCCTCGGCTCAAGCCTAGGTTTATACCGCCAAGGCGAACCGGTCGGCTTTATCGCCTCCGTTATCGGCGCAATTATCATCTTAGTCGTATTTAGCATGATCGGCAAAAAAAAATAATCTTTCATCGCCGCAAAGCCTGCCGCCGCAGGCTTTTTTTATGCGCGCAATTCCTCTACTATAAACCGCCCTCAATCGCTGAGAAAACAAAAACAGGATACACACATGCAAGCACGCGCCTTTTGCAAAATGCACGGATTGGGCAATGATTTCGTCGTACTGGACTGCCGCCGGCAAGCCTTTGATTGGACAAGCGCAGAAATCCTCTCCCTTGCCGACCGCTACCGCGGCATCGGCTTTGACCAATTGCTGATTATCGAACCCCCCCGCCATCCGCAAGTCGATTTCACCTACCGCATCTTCAATGCCGACGGACAAGAAGTCGAACACTGCGGCAACGGCGCGCGCTGCTTCGCCAAATACCTGAGCGACAAGCAACTATTCGATTTCTCACGCCCTGTACGCGTTGCCGTCAAACGCGGCATCATTGAAATCCGCCACATGGGGCAAATCGAAGGCAAAGACGAATTCTGCGTCGATATGGGCGCACCCGACTTCACACCCTTTACCGCCGCCCAAAACAGCGAACTCTACCAAGCCATCGGCGAACAGACATTCGGCATCGTCTCCATGGGCAATCCCCATGCCGTCTGCGAAGTCGGCGACAGCGCGACGGCAGAAGTCGCGGCAATCGGCAGCGCCCTGCAAAAACATCCGCTCTTTCCCGAGCAAGTCAACGTAGGCTTTATGCAAATCATTGATGAACATCATATTAAACTGCGCGTCTTTGAACGCGGCGTCGGCGAAACCCAAGCCTGCGGCACAGGCGCTTGCGCCGCCGCCGCCGTCGGCATTGCTCGCGGCGTACTGCGCTCGCCCGTGCGCGTCGAACTCAAAGGCGGCAGCCTGCGTATCGATTGGGAAGGCAAAAATCACGCGCTATTGATGAGCGGCGCGGCAGAAAGCGTCTTTGAAGGACAATTGCCCGCCCGCGCATGAGCATTGACAAATACTGCGATTTCCTGCGCTTTGAACGCGAACTGGCATCCCTGAGCATCGCCACCTACCGCCGCCTGCTCGAACAAGCCGACCGGCATTTTGAACACAGCCTCATCCGGCAAAACAGCCATACCCTGCAAAGCTACCTCAACCGACTGCGCCGCCAAGGCATCGCCGCCAACACCCTCATCCAGCACCGCGCCGCCCTGCGCGGCTACTTCGACTGGCTCAAACGCCAAACCCTGCGTGCAGACGACCCCAGCCTTGCCCTCGTCGTACCGAAAATACAAAACAAAATCCTGCCCAAAACCCTCAGCCCCGACCAAATCCGCCAATTATTGCAAGCGCCTGATGCCGAAGCACCGGCAAGCGAATGGCGCAATCACGCCCTCTTTGAACTCATCTACAGCAGCGGACTGCGCCTTGCCGAAGTCGCCGCCCTCAACGCCGCCCCATTCTCGCCGCCGCCTGACGAACTCGTCATACTCGGCAAAGGCGGCAAAGAACGGCGGATTTTCATCGGCAGACAAGCGCAAACCGCCCTGCAACATTGGCTCAAACTGCGCCCGCAATGGCTTAAAAATCCTGCCGAAACCGCCCTCTTCCTCAACCAAAGAGGCAGCCGTCTGAGCAAACGCAGCATCGAAAAATTATTAGAACAACATGCCGTCCGCCGCCTAAACGGCATACACGTCAGCCCCCACATGCTGCGGCACAGCTTCGCCAGCCATGTACTGCAATCCTCCGCCGACATCCGCGCAGTACAAGAAATGCTGGGACACAGCGACCTCTCCACCACCCAAAAATACACCCATCTTGATTTTCAGCATCTAGCAAAAATCTACGACCAAGCACACCCGCGCGCACGCAAAAAAAACCAAGACGGCGAATAAACGAAGCCTCGCCACCAGTCCCGTTTTAAACAATTCACAGAAAAACCATAAACCACACCTCCATGAACATCAAAAAACGTCTATTTCATTCCGTCTTATTTGAAATAGGCGCGATTATGCTCGGCATGCTGCTGATTCTATGCTTTTCAGACACCGAAGTCGGCTTAACTTTCGGCGTCGGCTTGAGCATCTCGTTGATAGCCACCGTGTGGAACTTTATGTTCAATTATGCCTTTGACAAATCTTTACCGTCCCCGCGAAACCCGCGGACTGGCTTTGCGCGTATTCCATACCCTCAGCTTTGAAAGCGACCTGCTGATATAGTCGGAGAAGTGAAAAAGTAGTACAAGGCGGCAAGCCGCAGACAGTACAAGAGCGTACGGCAAGGCGAGCCAACGCCGTAATACTTTTTCAATTCTTTGACTATATCGTCATTTGGTGCAAAGCAAGGTGTTAGACGACAAATGGTCGCCCAAACAGCTCAGCAAGCGCTTAGAATTTGAAAAATCTGATTTATCAATCGGTTTTAATACGATTTACCGCGCGATTCATCAAGGTTGGCTGGATATCAGCGAAGGCAAAGCAAGCCGAAAATTACGCCATAAAGGCAGAACAAGGCGGAGAAAAAATCATCTTGAAAAGCGTGGAAAAATCACGATTTCGCATACATTGGAGGAACGCCCGATTTCAGCGCAAAACCGCAGCCGTTTCGGACATTGGGAAGCGGATACGGTATTGGGTGTCGCAGGCGGTGCCTGTTTGCTTACTTTGACGGAACGCAAAAGCCGTTTTGAGTTGGTGAAAAAGATTGCAGGCAAAAAAGCATTGTTGGTGAAAGAGGCGATGATACCCCTGCTTACACCGCATAAATTACGGTCAATTACGCCGAACAGAGGCAAGGAATTTGCCAAACATAGTTTAGTTACACAAACATTAGGCGCAGCCTTTTATTTCCCCGAGCCGCATCAGCCGTGGCAAAGGGGGACAAATGAAAATACAAACGGGTTGCTCAGGGAGTTTTTCCCCAAGCAACAGGATATAAACCGGTGGAGCGATGATTATATTCAATCGGTCGTCGACAAATTAAATCTACGACCGAGAAAGTGTTTAGACTGGAAAACACCTTATGAAGTTTACTTTAAAAAAGTATTGCACTTGGTTTGACAATTCAAGGACTAAAAAGTCCTTGCGCTCGGCTTTCATCAAGCTGTTCAACATAATAGATAGTAGCGTATTGATGCCATTGGGCTTGTTGGTAAAATCATGACAAATTTCTTGTAGCTGCTTTGGGCTTAGTTGTAAACTGTTCATAGGGTCTCTCTCTTTTTTGGATTGCGTTTGCTAAAACATTCTTACAAAAATTTGAGAGACCTTTTCTTTTGCCTCTCATCAGACACACTTTATGGGGCGGTATCCAGCATTTTTCGGGATCCGCCATATGCGGCACGAAACTTTATAATAATTCTATTGACAATATTTATCATTTAGTTTAGGTTTATCGTCCTCTTTTTTTAACCATGGAGTGTCTAGATGTACGCAAAAAAACTCGCTTTGTCTTTCGCCCTGTGCGGTGCTCTCAGCTCGCTTGCTGGCGCCCACGGTCTGTGGATCGCCCAAGTCAATGGTGACATGACCTTCAGCTACGGTCACAGCGGCACCAATACTGATGCCTACACGCCGGACAAAATCGTGCAAGCTTTCGGCTTCAAAGCAGACGGCAGCAAAGTGGACGTCGCTACCAAAAAATACGACAACTATGTCACGGCTAATACCGAAGGTGTCGCCATAGTGGCTGGTGTCATGGACAACGGCTACTGGGCCCAAGACAAAAACGGCAAATGGGTGAACCAGCGCGGCGATCAAGTCGATGGCGCCGAATCTTCGGCCAAATCCGCCAAGTACACCGTGGCTTATCTCAACGAACGCGCCAAAGTGCAGCCTGTTGGCCTGAAGTTGGAAATCGTGCCTGCCATCAACCCTACCACCCTAAAAGAAGGCGACGAGCTGAAAGTGCAAGTGCTCTATCAGGGCAAGCCACTTGAAGGCGCGGAAGTCAGCAACAATTATTTCAACGAACACGCCAAAACCGTCAAAACCGATAAAGACGGCAATGCCACAGTTACTGTCGCCGAACATGCTTTCAATATTGTTGCCGTCGGACACAAGGCCAAGAGTGACGATCGATTTGAAGGCCGCAGCTACCACGCCACGCTGACCTTCGAAGCCAAGCACGACCATCATCACTGACCTCTCTTTGTTAACGGCGTATGCGCCCGGGCATACGCCCCTTCCCCATGAAGACCAGCATGAAATACTTCCTCATCTTCGGCACGCTCCTCTTTTCCCTCACTGCCCGCGCCTATGCTCCCGGCCTTTCCTGCCAAATGCAGGGAGAGACGGTGCAATGCATCGGCAGCTACTCCGACGGATCTTCAGTCTTTGGCGTGGACATCAAAGTTCTCGACTACAATGACAAAGTGCTGTTTGAAGGCACGCTCGACAAGGAAAGCCGCATCGAATTTCCCAAGTCCGTCGTCAGCGAATACTACGTCAAGTTCGACGGTGGTTCCGGTCATATCCTCGAACTGGATCACGCCGACATCCAGTAACACGCATGAGCAAACCCGCTCTGGTTGTCACTGTCGCTCCCGCGCGGGCCACGCGCGAGACTGCTTATGTGCTGCTCGCGGCACTGGCCGTCATCCTCATCGCCGCACTTATCATCCGCCACAACCAGAAAGATATAGTACCTTAACTTCAAAATGAGACTTAGAGATACACATTTTGTCAGGAGAAGCGCTTAGAATAATCTCATTTTGAAGTTAAGGTACTATACTGACGTCGACGAGGGCAAACAGCGCGGTAGCCACCGCTGGCAGAAATACCACGCCGCAGGTCGCGAGGTCTATCTCGGCGTGAGCGTGGAGCCGCAGACAGCCGGACATTTCCTGTAGATCCTGCCGCCTGCGCGCGAGGAAAACGCGCTTGCCCAATTCGAAGTATGGCTGCATCCCGCAGCCCAACCGCCTGCCCTGCATCATCTTGATGCTGAAGATTTGGTGCCAACAGGCTAGAAGCGCATCAACCGCAGCAACGACATCCGGAGACAACCATGAACAGCTTTAGTTAATGCGTCAAGTGCAGATAGAATTTCTGAACGCCCTCTGCGCTAAAGCCGCGTGCAGCGAGTTCGCCTGCTGTCATTGAAGTATCTTCTAATACGTCATGTAAGACAGCAACAATCTTTTCCGTTTCGCTACCTACTCTTGCCATCACAGCTAAAGGATGCAAGATGTATGGTGCGCCTCCTTTATCTTTTTGCCCTGAGTGATAAGTTGCCGCAATAATAATGGCTTGTTCAAGCGTGGACATTGTCTTACTTACCTCCTAAATCTTGACCGGCATGATACTGTCTAACGTTTTCCATCAATGCTTCTTCGGCATCTTTCGCCGCCTGAATGATTTCCGCTATTTCCGCTTCGCTATAATCCGCCGCTTTTAATACTTCTTCAGGTGATAAATCGCCGGCGAATACGCACCCACAAAAACCGGCGGCAGCATAGCGCTGCTCCAAAGGATGTTCATCTAAGAATTGACGCACCGGCACCGCTTTTTCGGCTTCCCTTTCTATCTGTCTTTCTAAAAACCGCTCTAAGAGTTCTTTAACATATTCTTCAAAACTGGGGTAGCTTAATTCCTTAGCTGCTATTTTTTGTTCTTCAATCGGCAGCGTTAAAATGCTGTAGTTAATATCCACATCCATCTCATCAGCTAATCGCTGAATATCTTCATTGGTCATCATCTAATTATTCTAAGGATCTAGATTAGCAAGCTAATTTGATAGAGTTTATTGTAGAAGCGAGTATAAATATTTTTCTACATCATCAACACTCTACTTCCAAAGCCAATCGCATTCTTTCAAGTACCATTCAAAATTTTTGCTTACTTCGTTAAATTTTGCAAGCCTTCTTTTGGTAAAACTACAAAAATTTCCTATATAATTGATATATTTACTGTCATGATCAAATTCATCTTATACGCTTAAATTAGCTATAATACCTTTTTTATTTTTAGGAGCGCATGATGACAGCAGAAACCTTTGATTTAATTTGTATCGGCGGCGGCAGCGGCGGCGTGGCGACGGCAAGACGTGCGGCGGAGTACGGAGCGAAAGTCGCTCTGATTGAAAAAGCGCGCGTCGGTGGCACCTGCGTGAATGTGGGTTGCGTGCCTAAAAAACTCTTTTGGTATGCCGCCAATACTGCCGAGGCTTTGCATAATGCGCCGCTCTTCGGCTTTGCCAAACCCGAATCCGTCGCTTTTGATTGGGCGAGCTTTAAAAAGGAGCGCGATGCCTATATTGCGCGCCTAAACGGTATTTATGAGAAAAATCTCGAAAAATCAGGGGTGAGCTTAATTCGCGGCGCAGCGAAATTCATCGATAAAGAAACGGTGGAAGTCGAGGGCAAACGCTATCAGGCCAAACATATTCTTATCGCGGTTGGCGGCGCGCCGAGTATTCCCGAGATTGCTCAAGCGCAATTGGGCATTACTTCCGATGATTTTTTTGCTTTGGAGCAGCAGCCGCAGCATATGCTGATAATTGGCGGCGGCTATATTGCCTGCGAGATTGCAGGCGTGATGCAGGCATTGGGTAGTCAGGCGGAGATTGTGATTCGCGGCAAGCACTTGCTGCGTCAATTGGATGAAGACATCAGCGGCACACTTGCCGATGCCATGCAGGAACAAGGGATTAACATTCATCGCGAAGCCAATGTAAAAGCGATTGAAAAACAAGGCGGACAGCTTGAAGTGCAATTGGATAACGGCGAAAACATCCTGACCGATTGCCTGTTTTGGGCGACCGGCCGCCGCCCTGCGACGGATGCGCTGAATCTTGCCGCCGCCGGCATTGCCGTGCAAAATAACGGCGTGATTGAAGTCGATGATTATCAAAACACCAATGTGGCGGGCATTTATGCGATTGGCGATGTGGTCGGCAAAATCGATTTGACGCCGGTGGCGATTGCCGCCGGCCGCCGCCTTGCCGCACGTCTTTTTAAAGGCGACAGCCAAGCCAAATTGGATTATGAGAATGTGCCGAGCGTGATGTTTACCCATCCGCCAATTGGCACGGTGGGGTTGGGCGAGCGTGAAGCGCGGGCGCAATACGGCGATACGCTTAAGGTCTATAAAACGCAGTTCACGCCGATGGCGCGCACTTTCGCCGCCCACAAGCCCAAAACGCTGATGAAATTAATCTGCCAAGGCGAACAGGAAAAAATCGTCGGCATTCAGATGATTGGCGACGGCGTGGACGAAATGCTGCAAGGCTTTGCGGTGGCAGTCAAAATGGGAGCTTGCAAAGCCGATTTTGACGATACGGTCGCCATTCATCCGACCAGCGCGGAAGAATTGGTGACGTTGCGCTAAAAAACGCTAATTGAGCAATTTTCCCAAATCATCAAGCGGCAAGTACGGAGCAATTCTGTACTTAGCGCTTGATGATGCTTCTTAAAAACTTAGCTTCAACCTTGAAGTGCAATTAATATAGTCAGTTCATGTCAAAACAACACATGACTTTTACATATCGACGTAAACAATAGAAATATAATGCTTTAAGTGTTCTCTTTTGGCATGAATTAACTATAATCCTCAAGGCCTTAATCCCCGATGTGTGGGGCGGTTTTTCCAACTTACGTGATCCGAGAAAAGCAGCCGCAGTAGCGGGTCTTAATCCCCGATGTGTGGGGCGGTTTTTCCAACTTACGTGATCCGAGAAAAGCAGCCGCAGTAGCGGGTCTTAATCCCCGATGTGTGGGGCGGTTTTTCCAACTACAGCAGACTCTTCTATTGATGAGTACAAATGGGTCTTAATCCCCGATGTGTGGGGCGGTTTTTCCAACGAAATAATATCATTAGAATGCGCAATGCCTTTGAGTCTTAATCCCCGATGTGTGGGGCGGTTGTTCCAACAGTGAAAAGAGGAGAGGCAGCAGAAAGGGAGCTGGTCTTAATCCCCGATGTGTGGGGCGGTTTTTCCAACAGACTGTCCAAACGCAAGGGAACACAGGATGTTCGTCTTAATCCCCGATGTGTGGGGCGGTTTTTCCAACACATCAAGCTCAGTTAGTGCGTCGTAAGAAAGAAGTCTTAATCCCCGATGTGTGGGGCGGTTTTTCCAACTTAGCAGAAGAGCTACTTGAATCCAGCGATTCTGTCTTAATCCCCGATGTGTGGGGCGGTTTTTCCAACATGGTAATGCATTTCTCTTAAACAAGCCATCATTTGTCTTAATCCCCGATGTGTGGGGCGGTTTTTCCAACACCACTTACAGCAGTGGTGACGTGGAAACCCATCAGTCTTAATCCCCGATGTGTGGGGCGGTTTTTCCAACACCACTTACAGCAGTGGTGACGTGGAAACCCATCAGTCTTAATCCCCGATGTGTGGGGCGGTTTTTCCAACTGACTACCTGTTTTTTCTCCTTGCTTTTCAAATGGTTGAAAGGCGTTTTAGCTAAATTTCTTTTTTGCCAAAAGGAGTTTTTCATGCTATCGAGTTTTCAATGACTTAGCTTTGTGTCGGAAGAACGTTGAGGCGCGCTATTTTAAAGGCTGTTTATGTGTTGTTCAAGGATTTTGTCGTTGTTTTTATGGTTGTTTAAATAAAAATATAGTCGCAGAAGTGGAAAAGTAGTACAAGGCGGCGAGCCGCAGACAGTACAGATAGTACGGCAAGACGAGCCAACGCCGTAATATTTTTTCAATTCTTCGACTATAATACATTGTTGTCGGCTCTCTTATGTATAGTCAATTAATGGAAAAATTAATTATTTTTCAATCGGGTAAATACTACCGTTCCTCTCAACTCCCCAAAACAAAAAACCGTATATAGTCAATTCATGACAGAATTGACTATAAAACTACGATATTCTTTTGGATATGACTATAAAATCTGTCTTATCACAAGGAAATGGATTCCAAAATATTTTTCAATCTTCCTTCCGGCTTTCCTTTCTTTTTAATCCAGTCATGCTGAGCAAATTTCTCTCTTAATTGTTGAGGAGAGAAAAATTTAATCAAATCGGCTTTTTCTTCCGTTTTTACAGTCTCATCTTCAAATATGGCGGTCAGGTCTTTCAATAGCTCTTCAAATAGTTTCTGCCCTTTATCATCATTTGACTGGAATTTTTCGCCGCTTCCTAATTTTTCGCACCATTTTGCTTTTAAAGCTTCGGCTTTTGGCAGATTTGCCAATTTTGCTTCTTTAGCTTGCCGTTCTTTTTCAGCCGCTAACTGTTCTTTCTTTTCTTTGATGCTGCGCATTTGTTGTTCATCGCATTCAAAATAGCCATAGCCTGAAGCTGTTTTGCTGCCCATGCCTTGATTTTGCAACATTTGAAAGAGCAAATTATTGGCAAAATTCGCCCAAGCTTCGCCATCTTCGCCGCATTCCACCACAAAATAGAAACTGCCTTGACAGGCAATTTGCTGATTGGGAATAGGACTTTCCATTTCATCGGCAACAGCTTGCTTGCCATTGTAATAATCTTGGTGGTGCGTGGTAACGATTTCGCCGACAAATGGCTTGCCGCTTTTGGGAATCCACCAGGCATCATGCCAAATCAATGCGCCTGCATTGTCTTCATCGCCAAACAGTACCTGACGGATGTTTTCAGGCAAACCAATACGTTCGGCAAATGCCGCCACCGCCCCCTTTACGCTGGAACCTGCTAACATCGGCATGCCGTAAGTATGGTGCGTAGTCAAGCCCGTTTCCAAAGCGGTCGCGCTGCTCAATCCCGTGTACAGTCTGCCGTTGATTTTGGCGGCGGTAAAGGCAAAACGTTTTTCGTCTTGGCTGTGTGTCAACCAGCGTTCATAGGCTAACTCATATAATTTGCTGGCTGAAATTTTGCTGACACGTTCAATCAAATTTTGTTTGCATTCTTTGCTTTCGCCGGAATCCCACACACTTAAACCGCGCTGCATCAACAATCCTGCATGTGCGCTTTTCAGGCTGCCTGAAAGCCGACCCTGCGGCGCAATTAAATCGCGCAAATGATTTCGCATTAAGTTCATGATGTTTCCTTTTCTAGCAAAGCTTGGGTGTAGCGTTTCAACCATGAAGCCGCGTCTAATGCTTTGCGTGTGAGCAATTGGTATTCGCTGATATTGGCTTGCAGAATATGACTGTGCAGGGCTTGACCATCGTCTTTACCTGTTAATAATTCCGCCAAATGTGCCAATAATTGCGTGTGTTCTTCTTTGCCTTTTGCCAGCAAAAATCCCACTGCTTGGCTTAATCCTGATTGCAAAATCATACTGGGGAAGGTCAATGCCAAGGTGCGGTACTTGGCTTCTAATTCATGTCTTTTTATACGTGCGACCAAAGGATAAGCTGCCTGCGCCATTTTTTGGGAACGGATTTGACTCATATTCTCCTCCTATTTCATCAACAAACGGCACAAACCACGACCCACCGTGTGTTTACCGCCGATTTGAATGTTTAATGCTTTTTCAGGCAGCAGCGTATTCAATTCTTGGGCAGATTTTGGATTGTTTTTATCGCGTGATGCCCCAACGCCGAACACACCCCAAAGCACGGTTTCACAGGGTAAATTTTCTTCCGACCACAATGCGCCGTTTTGAACGATGCGTGTTTTTTGGTCAATTTTGATTCGCATACGGATTTCTGTGGCAGTATCTGCCAAAAAGGAAAACACATCATCAGGCAACACCACAAAACGCTGCGTCAATTCTGCCTGCCAAGTCTCATCATCAGGATAAATAGCTTGGGCGATGGCTTGCGCCCATTCGCTAACAACAGCATTTTTTTGTGCGCCCATATCCAAATCTTCCAGCGCAATTTTATCGCCCAGCAACAGTAGGCTGTCTGAAATCACTTGGGCTTGCTTATCCAATTCAGGAATGGCAAATGATAAATTAGCATCACGCTGATAACGCTTTAAAATAAATGGACAAGTCGCATACGCCACCGTCCCCGCAAACGAACGCACAGGCAACAGCAATAATTGTGCATCGCCAAATGCCACCGCGCCTGCATGTGCAGGGTCGTTATTCTCCGCACCAAATAAGATTTTCACATTTTCTTTGGATAAATGGTGTTCGCAATGTTCATTGCCGAACTCATCGCGCAATACGCCTTTAATCGCCGACCCTGGAACAATCGGCAAATTGCTTGCACGAGAACGCGCAATCGGTAAATCCACCGCGCCCACGCCTTGCCCTGTGCCAACGTGCAAAGCTGATAAAGTGTGTAAATGATATAAACGGTTTTCCATAATTTTTTCCTTTTATTCAGGTAATTGCCAAGCAGAAATAAGGCATAAACCAAAACCGTCCAAACGGTCTTGTTCATTTTGACAAAGAGATTGATAATTCAATACGGCAACATCTTTGGTATCAAGACATTGATTTTCTAAAATTTCCAGCCAATAGACCGAACCCGCCGCCACCGCTTTTCGCATGGCCTTGGGTTGATGTTTTGCCAAATCCCAACCCGATACAGGCTGCCAACGGTCTATTGCCGCCGCCCGCAATTTCACGCGAATATCGGTTTGGGGCAATGTGCCGGTGAGCGTGTTTTTATCCAAGCAATCGGGCAACCAGCCTTGTTCAAACACGGCTGGCGACAATAAAGTCAATTTCAAGCCATTGGTTTGTTGAAATTCAGGCTGCCTGAAAAGCTGTTTAGGAACTTCGGTTTTCTCTAAGCGCGATAAACGTCCTTCACCACCAAAACGCACCAAATCATCATTCAATGATTCTGCCGCGGCAATCACAAAGCCATAACGCTCTTCGTGCCAGCCTTGATGATTTTCACATCGCGTGTTGGCAAAATCGTAGGCAGCGCTTTGAAACAGTTTGCCGTCTTCACCGGCTAACGTGTCACGATCAATCGCCACATGGCTGCGCACTTCTACAGGCAAGTGATTTGCGCCATTTTTTTGAACATCCTCATAAGATAATGATTGACCATCACACTGCCAAGCCAAAAAATCCGCCAAATCCCAAAATGCCGCACCGCTTTGCGGTTTGCCTTTGATAGAAGAAGCCATCTGCACCGGCAACAAATCATGCGGCAAATCCGAACCACAATCTTCAGGCACTTTTTGTGGCGACAAACGCAGCAATTCCACACGATCGGTTTCTTTATTTTTAAGATACAGAGCATCGGCTGGTTTGGGCACAAACACCTGTTTCAGGCTGCCTGAATCGTCCAATTTCGCCAAAAACAAACCGTTTACCGCAATATTTTGCAAAGCCGCTACATCGTAGCTGCCTGAAAAACCGTCCTGCTGCTGCGCCGACACCGTGCGAATCAAACCCGCCGCCGCGCTGGGCAAAGGAAACATGATGTCGTCTGTGTCCGACTGTACGCCAAAGGGTTTGCCACTGCGAAACACCAACGGCGAAAGCGCGTCAATGATGTAATAATTCATGAATGTTCTCTCCCTAAATCGCGTTGGGTTTTGGCCGCCAGCCAGCGGGCGATGATTAACTCGGTAGCAAGGGCGTTTAAGTCTTGCAAAGCATTGAGGCGGTTTTCCAATTCCGTTTTCACGACGGCATCTATTTTTTTACCGTCATGAGTACGGGCTTTTTCCAACATACGCATCAATTCAGCCATGCGGATTTTTTCCAACAAGGCTTCATCTCTGGGTGTGGGAAAATCGGTAGCCGTAAAAATTTCACGACAATCATAAGCAATACGGCTGCTGATGGTTTTTTCTTGATAAGCCTGCTGCCAGAACCTGAATTTTTCCAATGCAGATGTATCATCCCAACGCAAACGCATATCTACAGTCGCACCGCCGCGCACCGCCAATGTGATACCCAAAGCATTACGCTGTATTTTTTTGGGGTATTTATCGCCTTTGGCTTCTTTTTCGGCGCGTTTTGCCAAGGCACGGATATTGCCCAATGGTGTATTGATGTGGCAAATTGCCAAACCCACCGATAAGGTAGGCGGATTTTCTGCCCCCAAACCATCGGCAACTGGTTTCAAACTAGCTGAAAATTTTTCTGCCAGTGCTTCGGCACACTTAAGGGCTTGATTGAGCGGCACCAAACCCAACACATCATCGCCACCTGCATAAATACATTGCGCCTGATGTTTTTGCATGGTTTGGGGAACACCTTCGGCAAATGCGGATAAATGTTTAGTGATAGATTGATGATGTTCTATTTTTTCTGCTTTATCCAGCAATTCCCCCATGCGATCGCCGTCTGCCAACAACATGGCAAAATAAGGGCATGGCTCGCCATGTGCTTTCCAAATTGCTTTTAAAGCATATTTTAAATTGTCCAATAATGGTTTATCGGCATCGTCACAGTTTGGGTAAGCTGCTTGCAAACGTGCAGGGTATAAAAATTGCGCGTCATACGGAAAATCCGCATAAATTTGATGATTACCTAAAACGCGTGTTGCCAAGCCATTTTTCACCAATTCTTCATAGGCTTGTTTCACTTGCTCAAAATCGGCATGGTGTTTGACTTCAGCAATCCAACTCTCTGCCGCCACGCGAGTGATGGCGGTGAATTGCTCCGGATTACCGCATAAACGCTTGACCACACCTGCACAATCCAGCTGCTCCGATTGGCTCAACCCTAATTTTTTGCGTAACAAAGAACTGTTTTTTTCAGGCAGCACGGTTTCACGCGCACCGTCTAACGATGATTTGGGTAAATTCACTTTGTTAAGTGATGGAGCAAAATCACGAGTGGCTTTACGCGCTGCCAACATGGCGGCGGCTTTTTGGCTGGCTGAAACATATTCTTTCTCATCAGCCATTTTTGCCCACGCGTATTGCACTTCCACATAATCGTTTTTTTGATTATCCCAAAGCTCTTGGCGCAACTGTTTACCGATTTTTTCAAAAACATCATCAGCTTGTTTAACAAAAAAATCCTCTGCGGCTTTTTTGGCTTCTTTGGCAATATTCAACAGCTCTTCTTGAGATTTATTTTTGATGATAACCTGAATTTTATTACCCACATTTTCAGGCAGCTTGTTTTCTTCTGCATGAGGGAAAATCATTTCCGCACCGCTATTTAGCAAACTTTGCGCCGCCGCTTTGGCAATCTCCGACAACAACCACGACCCCGCCCACAAATCACGACTGCGCCGCGCCGAAGCAATAAATCCTTGCACCGGTCCTACAGACAGGATTAAAACATATGAATTCATTTTGTTTTCCCTAAAATGTTTTTCACTTCTTGGCTGCTATTGGGCAACATCAGCACCATAGCACGCCATTGCGAACCGTCATAAACAGGGCGACTAAACACCGTTGCCAAATGACGCGAATGTTCATCATTTTTGCCGAGTAATTTTCGAAATGCCTCTTTATGCTCACGGCGTTTTTCTTTCCAAACATCAATCGCATCAATCCACGCGGCTTTGGCATTGCTTTTCAGGTTGCCTGAATGCAAGATTTGACAACCTAAATCACGCATCTCCTGTTCAGAAATCAATGACAGACCTTCTGCTGTAAATGCCCCGCAACCACGCCGAGTTCTTCCGCCAATGCCACCAAAAGTTACCCACCAGCGCAACGTTTCCAATACTTGATTTTTTTGTTCATCGCTGATTTTTTGGTCAAAGCAATATTGCAAATTCCAACGCAAACCTTCTTTACCCAACTTCATTTCAGGCAAGCCTGTTCTAGTTCTTCTAGCGGTAAATAAGGCATAACCCAATATATCATTGATATTTCTAGCGTAGTCTGAAAGCGAGGCTTCTTGGAGTTTCTTTTCCATTTCCACCCGCAAAAACACCAAACTCGCATGACCTCCGCCCTCATCGCCATCATTCATACCGCCCCACAAAGCAAATTCCGCTTTGCGAATATCTTTCAGCTTCCATTTATGTTGCGCCAACAAACGCCACCAAAAACGCAACTGTCCGCGAATCGCTGCCACACGAATCGGTAAATCCGCATCACTGTGTCTTGCTTCAACGCCACCACCGTGAATAGGCGTTACCAATTCACATGAAATGCTTTGCCATGCTATTTCAGTAGAGTGCTGCCCTGAATCTGTTGTAATAATTTTGCTGTCTTTATCAAACACAGGTGCGGCTAAATCAATTTTTCGTAAACTCATGATTATATTTCCCATGTTTCAATATATTGAATAATATCTTTTAGTTTTTGATGTAATTTTTCTTGGTTATTCAAAATTGGTAAAATATCAGCATTATCTGGCTTTGTACCATGTGCCATTGCGTTACGAATAGCAGAAATTTCGTTAAATAATTTTTTACCCGTTGAATTAAGAGTCTTCTTCAATTCATCCTTTGCTTTATCACGTAAACCATGAACATTTTGATCTTGATTATTAAATTTAATTTTTTTAGAAATCCATGCTTCATTACTCAAAATACTGGCTTGTAGATAATTGCCATTTTCCAAGTGTCGTTTCGCCAAATACAACTGGCGTTCATAATGACCTTTCTCTTTCACCCATTGAAGTCTCTGCACCCAATCATTTTTTACCAATGGTAAAAATAGATTATTAATTTGATTTGATTGTAAATTTTTATTAAACTCTTTCAACGATGAACGCGAAAATTGCATTTGGTTAATATTTTCAAAAAAAGCAGCTTCCTTCAATAATTGACCATTATGCGAATCTAACAATGGGATAAATGCGGCATAATTATCGCTTTGTTTATAAGCAGAAAGCGCATCTACCCAATCCAACATGGTCAGCATACCGCTCAAATCCACTACCGGCGTACGGTTATTCTCATTTCTCATTTCAAACGCGCCATAATAAATATGTTCAGTACGAATATTTTTTATACTTTTCAAAAAACGCGCCGCAACCAATGCCAACATAGGTAAATGTCGAAAGCCATGAGTAACATCGAGTGAAATACATTCATTTTCACATAATTCTCTGGAAATTCTTTGCAAAATAGCAATTTGCTCCACACTATCACGTGCATATCCAATCACGATACAGCGAACCTCACAACCCAATTTCTGCTCTAACTCAGGTGTGAATGCCTGTAAGAAGTTTTCATCAACTTCATTTTGGCTAGATTTTTCAATTAATTCCAATAACCTTTCATCTGTAGTGCCGTAGTGATCAAATAATACATCCCACATACTACCGGCTGTACCAATCAGCAATAATTTTTTAGGTTTTATTATTTGTGTTAAATCGGCTCCCATAAATTTAGTGGTAAAAAATTGATTATTTAACTCATATTCCGTTTCACGGTAGCCATTCATTTGCTTACCTAAAAAACTAATCAAAGTACTCATATCATCTCCTTGGTTAAAATGAAAATATATCAAAAATTATTAACTTAAAACTTTACATCTAAACTATAGCATTCTAAAAAGATGATAGTATAAATTTCAATCATTCGCTAGTTTTCTCAAGCGATAAGCCCCCAAACCAAAAACCGTTTCTTTGCCGATATGCAGCCACTGGCACAAATGCAAAAACACACTCAGTTCAGGCGGAATATCTTCAAACCGACATTCCCCGATAAGCCCACCTAAATTCATATGCTGCTGTTGGCGGTTGGAATAACGCGTCCAATCCTGCCATCGGACTTGGCTCTGCCAAACAACATCTTGGCATTGCCTAGCAAGAGCGGCATAGTCGGCCTCTATCGCTTGAGGAAAATAAAGCTGAGCGATGCTTGAGCTGCGCCGCATCGCCTGCCGCAACACTTGGTCTGCACTAAAATGTTCTTCTTTAACGACCTTGCCTTGCTGCTGCAGACGCACAGGTGTTAGAAAATTCAGACAGATATGCTCTGGATAGCTCTCTAGCAAGCTGATGCTATTATGATGCCGGATAATATTCCTATCTTTGAGAATAGGATGCCAAGAATCTTGATGCTCTACTGCCAATTCAATCAACTCCGCACGACTTTTCTGCCTACCGATTTGATGATTAAAAGCCTGCTGCAAAGCATAGCTAATCAGCGGCAGATAATGCCGCGCCTCGCCAATCAGCACAAGATTAAAACGATATATCTCGCCGCTTTGCCAATGCGTTTTTCCCTGTAGCGGCGGCTCGATAACATAAGGCGGCGGCGGCGTATTTCTCTGACTGCGATCAAGACGCTGACTCGGCGGCACACTGAAAACGCGGCTATAAAAACAATTATCTTGATGCGGATCTTGCCTGCAAGTACAAATATATTTCATCAAAGCATGCCCAAAAATACCGCGCAAAGTAGAGCCGGCATAAGCAGGAAATTGCACGGCTTGATGCAGCAAAAAACCAAAACGATAACGGGCAATCGGCAAATCGCTCGGCAAATTATGAGGCTGCATCGATCTTCCTTTCTTTTGCCGCCAATCTAAGCATCTCCAGCCCTCCTCACAACATCATGCCTTCAGCTTGCGCACATCAAAAGCCTGCAAACTTGCCCCCGCTTCACGCATCTCTTGCGCTGAAAACTCGCTACCGCGCATCGCCAAAGACTGCGGCATCTGCAAAAAATAAAACCGCGCACCGCGTTCGCAAACCTGCGCTGCCAAATGCACAGGCAAAGTCCCCAAAACCACATCGCCGGCATTAATCTCCTCCACCGCCAAATGCGGCACCACCCTATCCACCTGCCAAAGCTTCTGCTCAGCAATCCAGTCTATAGCGCCCTGATGACGCGAAACAAACCAAACCGTCATATCCAGCTCCTTATTGAAAACCGCATCATAAAACAAAGCTTAAACAAACTCGATAAAAACAAATTTTTCTACTCAAAAAAATTTACCATCACGCATAATAAACACCACAACAAACACATAAGGAAACCCATGCGCCACTACTACCTCTTTATCTACGACATCAGCTGCCCCAAACGCCAAGCCAAAATCCGCCGCCTGCTTCAAGCCTATGCCACAGGTAGGCAAAAATCCCTCTACGAATGCAACCTCCACCCCCACGAGCAACAACAACTCTGCAACGACATCAGCGAACTCATCACCGAACAAGACAGCCTTCACTACTTCATTACCGACTCCGAAAAAGCCAAACACTACGGCATAGCCCACCCCTTGCGCCAAGACTATTTCATCATCAGCTAAAGGACAACACATGAGCACCCTCTATATCGACCGCCGCAACCTTAGCCTCAGCATAGAACGCGCTGCCCTAGTCATTCGCGAAAACGAACAACACCTCAACACCCTTCCCCTCAAACTCATCGAACGCCTCTGCATACATGGCGACCTTCAACTCAGCGCACACAGCCTAGGCAAACTCGGCGAACACGGCATTGGCATCGTCATCTTAAGCGGCAGAAACCGCCGCCCCTGCCTATTGATGCCCAATTGGAAACTAGATGGAAAACGCCGCCAACACCAATACACCCAAGCCCAAAACCCTGACTTTTGCCTACAACAATCCCGCCACATCTGCCAAGAAAAACTCCAAGCCCAACTGGAACACCTTCATCAATACCGCCAACCGCCCATTTACCGCCACATCAAATCCATTACCCAACACCTCTCCCACATAAGCCACAGCCCAAGCATCGCCCAAATTCGCGGCATAGAAGGCGCGGCGGCAGCCCAATACTTTGCCGCATGGCAGCACATCATTGCGCACAGCCTGCAATTTACAGGACGCAACCGCCGCCCACCGCGCGACCCAGTAAACAGCCTCCTCTCTCTCGGCTACACCCTGCTATACTTTGAAATCGTCAAACACCTACACCTCTGCGGACTTGACCCCTACATCGGCTACTACCATCAAACCGAACACGGACGCGAATCCCTCGCCTGCGACCTCATCGAAGCCCTGCGCCCGTAATACGATCAATAGATCATTCAACACATCAAACAACAACGCTACCGCGCCCAAGACTTTCGCATCACCGCCAACAATTGCAGCATCAACAAAACCGCCCGCCAACACTTCTACCAAGACTACGAACAACTTGCCAAACAACTGCGCCCCCAAATCCACCACCGCTGCCGCCAACTACTCAAAACCCTAGATCCCGCCCACGACAGAAACAGCGACCACCTCCACATCATCGACAAAACAAACAACAGCGAAACAACATCATGAACTGGATAATCGCCTACGACATCACAGACAAACGCCGTCTGCAAAAAATCCACCGCCAACTCACAGACATCGCCATCTCATTGCAAAACAGCACCTTTCTATACCAAGGCAATGAAACACAACTCATAGAAACACTCGAACAACTCATGCAAAACCTAGACCCTAAAAAAGACGACCTACGCGCCTACCCTCTCGCCGGCAAACTCTACCGCCTAGGCAAACCCAGCCTAGGCACAGGCATCAGCCTCGGCAACTTTCCGGAAACCCCATCGCCATATTTAAAACACAAAACATAAAACACCCCTTGAACGGCGCGCAAACAGCCTTTAAAATAGCGCGCCTCAACGTTCTTCCGACACAAAGCTAAGTCATTGAAAACTCGACAGCATGAAAAACTCCTTTTGGCAAAAAAGAAATTTAGCTAAAGCGCCTTTCAACCATTTGAAAAGCAAGGAGAAAAAACAGGAAGTCGCGTTGGAACAACCGCCCCACACATCGGGGATTAAGACGCAAACCAATGTTGCTCGTGCGCAACAAAGGCGGGTTGGAACAACCGCCCCACACATCGGGGATTAAGACACCTCCATGATTAGGTTGAGTCTACGGTCAAGTTGGAACAACCGCCCCACATATCGGGGATTAAGACTGTTGTTCGTGCGCCTCGAAGGAAGCACATGAAAAAGTTGGAACAACCGCCCCACACATCGGGGATTAAGACCAAAGATTTCTACAATAGTAAATGTCATGAGTAGGTTGGAACAACCGCCCCACACATCGGGGATTAAGACACCTCCCAGGTTGCGATTAAAGTAAAAAATATTGGTTGGAACAACCGCCCCACACATCGGGGATTAAGACCTCAAAAAAGAGGCTAAATCTGCACCAATCGGGGTTGGAACAACCGCCCCACACATCGGGGATTAAGACCCCATACATTAAAATATGGTCGTCTTCCAATTTAGTTGGAACAACCGCCCCACACATCGGGGATTAAGACAGCAGCGTCGTCTCTCGGTACTACCGAAACCCATGTTGGAACAACCGCCCCACACATCGGGGATTAAGACACGATATGAATCACCAATCAACTCTTTGCACTGGGTTGGAACAACCGCCCCACACATCGGGGATTAAGACATCAGAACAAAGATTAGTTTTACAGAACCTTTTACGTTGGAACAACCGCCCCACACATCGGGGATTAAGACTAATATTAGGAAGAATGTCTCTAAATGTATTAAGGTTGGAACAACCGCCCCACACATCGGGGATTAAGACGCTTTTTTGCACCATACCTTAAAAACGAATATGTTCCCGCTCTCGTTTTATCGATTATTCAATCGCCAAACAAAAAAAAGCCGAGCATTGATATGCTCAGCTTTTTATTTGCCGTATCCATTAAATTCGGCTTGCGCGAATGCTGCCGCCAATAATGGCGGCAGATAGACTAGCCTTAGGATTTTCCCACTTGCGCCATAACAAAATCAGGCGAGATGCCGCTGTCGGCGATGTAGTGGCGGTAATCAAGGTCTTTGAAAAAGCCGTGTCCGTATAAAAGTGCGGTTTTAATGCCATAGGCATTGCCGCCTAAAATATCGGTATGCAGGGTGTCGCCCAGCATCAGGCAGCGTTCGGGCTGAAAGGCGATGCCACGCGCGGCGAGGCGTTTTACCACGATGTCGTAAATGGCGGGGAAAGGTTTGCCGAAGACGCGGGTTTTCTCATGCACGGCATCAGGGAAGAATAAGGCGTATGTACCTGCTTCGATAGACGATGTTTTGCCAAGGGGCGCGATGAGATCGGGATTGCCGAGCAAGACGGGGCGCGAATGATTGATAAGCGCGGCTTCCAATGCTGCTTGGCGTTCGGCATTCCAGCGGTGCGGCGAGAAGAATAAGAAGCCGTCGGCTTGCAGGAATTGCGGCGCATCTTGGTCGATTATTTGATAATCGGCAAGGTCTGTTTGATGTTCTGCCGCGCCGATTCTGCCCCAAGTGAGTTGACGCGAGTATTCCGCCAAGGCTTCCAAGAGGGCGTCGCGGCTGGTAACGATGTTTTCCAGCGCAAAATCATAGCCTAAGCCCGAGTATTTGCCGAGATAGAAGTTTTTTTCAAAGCCGGCGGCGTTTGAGACGACAAAGCATTCTTTGCCTTGCGCTTGCAGGGCGGCAACGACTTCCGCCGTGCCGGCAATTGCGCTGCTGCCTACGTTTAAGACGCCGTAGGCATCAAATAAAAAGACATCGAATTGTTCGGCGATTTCTTCTAAGCCGCTAACGGCAAGGGCGGGCGCGGCGCGGCGCACTTGCGGCAGGCGATGGCGGATACTTTGATAGCGCGCATAGGCTTGAACGGCTGGCATGAGTGTCTCCTAAAGCTAAAAGGCGCAGCTTAGCGCAGAAGGACTTGATTAGGCAATTCGTTGCCGTTGGGGTCGTCTTCCGAGGGCATGCGTTCGCGCAGCAGATTGCCCACGTCTTCCAGCAAGGCTTCCAGCGCTTCGATTCTTTCTTTGGCGTAGAGTTTCGCTACCGCTGCATCCGCCAGAATCTGCCATTCTTTTTCATTAATCACGGTATTTAAGCCTTGATCGGCAACGATTTCCAAGCGGTGTTCCGCCAAATTCAGATAAATCAAAATGCCGTTGCGTTCCGCCGTGTCCCAAATCCGCAGATGGGCGAACATGTCTTCGGCACGCTGACGGATGCGCAGATAAAAACTTTGCGTAAAAGGCAGGCTGCGTTCGATGCACAGGCGGATTTCGCCGCGATGACCGCGCTCGGCAAGGGCAATCGCCGCTTCAAGCCGCGCCAAGGCGGCGGCATTGAGCCAGCGCGATTGAAAAGGGGTGGCGATCAAATGCGATAAAGCACGTTTTACTTTGCTGCCAACTGTTTGCGTATTCACCATGAACCTCCTGCTCCGCCACCTAAAAAACCGCCTCCACCGCCGCCGTAACTGCGTCCGCCGCCAAAATTGCCACCCGAAAAACCGCCGCTGCCGCCGCTGATAATAATCGGTCGACTGCCGCCCGAAGCGCCTTGTGCGCCAAAGAAAAACAAAAAGATAACAAAGAAAAAGAAACCGAAAACAAAGGACAGCGCGCCCAAGCTGAAGATGAAATAGCTCAGGCCCGCCACCGCCGCGCCGCCCAGCAAGCCGCTGACAAATTTACCCAAGAGCATGGCAAGAGGAAAACACAGCACAAAAATCATTATCGCGGCAGGCAGCACTTGTTCCAAAGGATCGCCGCTGTCGGCTTTTTTATCCGCCGCAATCATTTGCGCGCGCGTATCGGGGTCGGCCTCCAACTGCGTAATCAGTGCATTGAGCGTATTTTCAATACCTTGCATATATTGCCCTTGACGGAAAGCGGGCACTAATTGATTGCGCTGAATCCGCGCCACCGAGACATCAGGCAATGCGCCTTCAATTCCTCTGCCCGTCAGAATGAAAAAGCGGCGGTCTTGCAGTGCAACTAAAAACAATAGTCCGTTATTCGCCTGCGCATCGCCCAATTGCCAACGCCGCGCCAGACTCAAGGCATAATCAAAGGCTTCCACGCCGTCGGTGCTATCGACAATAACCACCGCCGCCTGCACCAATGCCTGATCGCGCAGAGCATAGAGGCGGTTTTCAATCCGCGCCACACTTGCCGCATCCAATAATTGCGCTTGATCAATCACAGGGCGGTCAAGCCTCAATTGCTCGGCAGGAATCGCCCACAACGGCGCACAGCAGAACAAGCAGAAAGCGGCGAGCAGATAAGAGAGGCGCGGCAGAAATCTTGCGCTCATTTTATTGTCCGAAGCTTACTTTAGGCGCGGTCGAAATTTGCGCTTCGTTTTCCACGCTGAAATTCGGCTTGGCGCTCAGTCCGGCAAAACCGGCAATCATATTGGTCGGGAATTGGCGCACGCTGCTGTTAAACTCGCGTACGGTATTGATATAGTCGCTGCGCGCAGTGGCGATGCGGTTTTCCGTGCCTTCCAACTGCACTTGCAGATTCTGGAAGACTTCGCTGGCTTTTAATTCGGGATAGTTTTCCGATACCGCAATCAAACGCGATAGAGCACCGCTTAATTGCGCCTGCGCCGCCTGGAACTGCTGCAAAGCATTGGCATCCAAATCGCCGACATTCACATTCATGCTGCTGACGCGGCTGCGCGCCTCGGTTACCTGTGTAAAGACCGATTCCTCATGCCCGGCATAGCCTTTCGCCACTTCCACCAAATTCGGCACCAAATCGGCACGGCGCTGATATTGATTGACCACGTCCGACCAAGCGGCTTTCACGCCCTCGTCCAAACGCTGCAATTTATTATAGGCAGGCACGCCCGTTACAAAGGCCAAACCTACCGCGCCTAAAATCACTATCAGCAAAATGGCGGAAATAGAAGCGCGTCCTTGTTGTCGATTCATGTGTTATCTCTCTTTAAAAAAGGCGCAATATAGCAGAGAAAGCCGCGCTTAGTCCGCATTTCACTATGGCAATACGCAAAGCGGGGTCTTTTCGGGCGTATATAGTCGGAGAAGTGAAAAAGTAGTACAAGGCGAGCCAACGTCGTAATATAGTCTCTTAACTTCAAAATGAGATTATTCTAAGCGCTTCTCCTGACAAAATGTGTATCTCTAAGTCTCATTTTGAAGTTAAGGTACTATACTTTTTCAATTCTTTGACTATAAGGTTTAATTCTGCGCGGTCAAGCCGTATAATTAGCCTTTTGCTTTTTCGAGGGAACGCGATGCCTTTTTCGCAATTTTTTGCCGCCAACTGGCTGCTTTTTCTTCTGTTATTCATCGTCTTGGCAGCCATCGCCTTTTATGAATTCAATAACCGCGGCAAGAGCGGACAGCAATTAAGCAATATTGCCGCCAGCGCTTTCATCAATAATGGCGCTTTGCTGCTGGATACGCGCACCGCCGCCGAATACAAAGCCGGACATATTGCCGGTGCCAAACACGTCGGCGCCGATAAATTCGCCGATTATGCGCAAAGCCTTAATCTTGCCAAAGACAAGCCGATTATCGTATATTGTCAAAGCGGCTTGAGCAGCCGACAGCAAGCCAATCTCTTGACCGCGCAAGGTTTTAGCAACGTCTATCAGCTCAAATCCGGCATCGACGGCTGGAAAGCGGAAAATCTCCCCCTAGTCTAAATCAACGAGGATTCTTATGAAAAACGTACTCATGTATATGAAGCCCACCTGCCCTTATTGCCAACGCGCCGCCGAATTGCTCGACGACAAAGGCGCAGTAGTGGAAAGCATCAATATCAGCAAATTCCCCGAGCGCCGCGATGAAATGATCGCCCGCGCCGGCGGACGCAGCACCGTGCCGCAAATCTTTATCGGCGGCACACACGTCGGCGGCTGCGACGATTTATACGCACTCGACGAGCAGGGCAAATTAGACGCGCTGCTTGCCGATTAATATGTCCATTCTCCCCAGCAAAATCGGGCTGCGCTACAGTTATGCGCGCCGCGGCAGCAATTTCATCGGGCTCAATGCGATTTTAGCCGTCATCGGCATCACTATCGGTATCGCCGCTTTGATTGTGGTGCTGTCGGTGATGAACGGCGTGGTCAGCGATGTGCGCGACAAGCTCCTCGCCATGACCGCGCAAGTCTCTCTGCGACCGCGCTTTAGCGAAACCATTGCCCCCGAATTTGATGCCGCCCAATATCTGCGCCAAGACGCGCGCATTCAAGCCTATGCCCCTTATGTGGAAGGACAGGGGCTAATCGGCATGGGCAATTCCTATCAGGGCATTTTGCTGCACGGACTGAATCCCGAAGAAGAAGGCAAAGTATCGGAAACCTTCACCCGCATTCCCAAGCAAGCCCGCAATGCCTTGCAAGCCGGCTCATGGAATATCATTTTAGGCAAAGGCTTAGCGAATCAATTAGGCGTTTTCCCCGGCGACAAAATCACGATTATCGTACCCAAAGCCAATGCTTCCGCCGCCGGACTGATGCCGCGCCTCAAACGCTTTACCTATGTCGGCGCTTTTGAAAGCGGACATTATCAATACGACCATCAATATGTGATGATACATGAAGCAGATGCCGCAACTCTATTGCAATTGCCCGCCGGCGCCAGCGGTTACCAAATTAAAATCGGCGACGCCATGCAGGCGCCCGAAATCCGTAAACATCTGCAAAGCATTCTGCCGCCCGACGTCTATGCCAGCGATTGGTCGCTCGACCAAGCGGTCTATTTCAATGCCGTGCAAATGGAAAAAAACGCCATGTTCATCATCTTATGCCTGATTGTGATGGTGGCGGCATTCGGGCTGCTCTCCTCCATGTATATGGTCGTTACCGAAAAACGCCGCGACATCGCCATCTTGCGCACCATGGGCATGACGCGCGGACAAATCGCGCAAATCTTTATCTCGCAAGGCATGATTTTCGGCAGCATCGGCACGGTCTTAGGCGTCAGTCTGGGCATTGTGATTGCTCTTAACGTACCCTATCTCATGGATATATTACAAAAAATGACAGGCTATGAAATTCCGCCGCAACTGTATTTCGTCGAACAGCTCAGCGCGAAAATCGATCCGGCGGTGGTCATCAGCATCAGCGCGATTACCCTCATCATGACCCTGCTCTTTTCCGTCATTCCCGCCATTATTGCCGCGCGCACCGAACCCGCTCGCGCCCTATCCCAAGAATAAGCAGAGGAATAAGCATGAACCAAATTGTGCTGCAAGCAGAAAACCTGCACTTCACATACCGCAGCAAAGGCGAAAACCTCAGCATCTTACAAGGCATCGACCTCAGCATTGCGCAGGGGCAAAGCGTCTCCATCGTCGGCGCATCCGGCTCGGGCAAATCCACCCTTCTGCATCTGCTTGCCGGTCTGGACAGTCCCGACAGCGGCAACATCAGCCTTTGCGGCGAGCCTTTTGTGCAAGCCGGCAAAACCCAGCACAACCGCCGCAGCAAAATGCGCAACCGCTACATGGGCTTTGTCTATCAATTCCATCATCTCTTGGCGGAATTCAGCGCGCAGGAAAACGTCGCCATGCCGCTACGAATCCGCGGCATCAGCGACAGCCAAGCCATGCGCGAAGCCGCGCTGTGGCTGGAAAAAGTCGGGCTTTCCGCCAGAATGCGGCATAAACCCGCCGAACTCTCGGGCGGCGAACGCCAACGTGCCGCCATTGCCCGCGCACTTGTCAGCCAGCCGCACTGCCTGCTTGCCGACGAACCCACCGGCAATTTGGACAACGACAATGCCGACAGCGTCTTCACCCTCATGCAATCGCTGATTCGCGAACAAAACGGTGCGATGATTTTAGTCACCCACGACCTCAACATCGCCCGCCAAACCGATTCCTGCTACTATCTACATCAAGGCAAATTACACACTCAAGCACCTTAAAGGTGCTTTTTTCATCAAGCAAGGAACAGATTCATGAACGCAGGCAAAGGATTACTGATGGCAAGCATCACGGCATTGATGTGGGGCTTTCTGCCGATGGCGGCGCAACCGCTTTTGCGCCTCATGAATCCGCAAACCCTCGTTACCACGCGCTTTGCCTTTGCCGCCCTGTTTTTATTCGCCTTATTAAGCTATCGGCGAGAACTGCCGACAGCGGCAACTATTCTGCAAACACCCCGATTGCCTACGGCGCCTTTGCTGAAGCCATCCGCATTTGGCAAATCAGCAAAGTATCCGCCACCCTGACCATGGTACCGCTCATCACCATCATTGCCAGCGAAATCCTACACAGTCTCGCTCCTCAACTCATCGCCGCCCCCGAATTAAACGGACTTGCCTACTGCGGTGCCGCCATTGTGATTAGCGGCGCTTTATTGGCGGTTAGCGCGAAATCTTCCCAGAAAAATACCTAAGCGCCTTCGGCACACGACCGCTGTACCGGCGCGATAGGCACAACGGCAATGCGTCCGCTGCTGCTGCGTAAGATTTCCGCTTCAATGCCATAGACTTGGCGCAGACTTTGCTCCGTCAGCACTTCGGCAAAAGCGCCGCTGGCGGCTAATCGCCCCTGCGAAAGCAGAGCCACGCGCTGCATAAATTGCGCGGCAAGGCTTAAATCATGCACTGCCATGATGACTAAAGCGCCGCTGCTTTGCACATAGCTTTGCAAACGTTCGCAGACCATCATTTGATGTCGGATATCTAAGGCGCTAGTGGCTTCATCAAGCAATAATAATCGCGGCTGGCGTAACAGCCGCTGCGCCAATAGCACTAACTGCTGCTGTCCGCCTGATAGACGATTCATCGGGCGCTGATGCAAATGACTGATATGAAAAGATTCCAGCATATTAATCGCACGTTCAACCAGTTCGGATTGCACGCGCAAGCCTAATTTTTCATGACAACCTAATAATAAGGTATCCAGCACGCTCAGCTGCGCTTTCACATGACATTGCTGCGGCATAAAGCCGATTTCCGCAATACGAATCGGGCGCTCCTGCCAAGTAATCCTACCGCTGAAGGCACGCAGATTTGCAATCGCATGCAATAAAGTCGATTTACCCGCGCCGTTCGGACCAATCAAGCCGACCATCTCGGCGGCATTTAATTGCAGGGACAGACGGTCAATAATCGGCTGCCTGCCTGCCGCAACACAGACATTGTCCAAGACTAACATCAAGTGTTTCTCCCTGTGCGGCGCAAAATAATCAAAAACAGCATCGGCACGCCCGCCACAGCGGTAATAATTCCGACGGGGATAACCGCCGCAGGCGAAATCCATTTACCCAGAACCGATGCGCCGATCAAAATAATCGCTCCGATCATTGCCGACATGGGCAGAGAAAAGCGATGGTCTTCGCCGACCAAAGCGCGCGCAATATGCGGCGCGACCAAGCCGACAAAACCGATAGTGCCGACAAAAGCCACCGCGGCGGCGGTTAATAAGGCGACAATCACAAAGCTGCGGCGGCGCAATTGCTCTACCGCCACGCCAAGGCTTTGCGCATTCGCCTCGCCCAAGCGCAAAGTCGTCAATGCCCATGTATCGCGCGCAATCCACGGCAAGCACAGCAGCAAGACCACTGCCAGCACGGCAATACTTGTCCAGCTGGATTTCAGCAAACTGCCGAATAACCAAAACACAATCTGCTGCAAGACTTCAGGCGAAGCAAGATATTGCAATAAGGATTGAATCGATTGAAAGAAGAATAAAACCGCAATACCGCCCAACACCAACACCTCCGGCGCGGCGCTACGCAGCATGGCAAGCACATAAATCAAGCCGCAGGAAAAAAGCGTCATGACAAATGCCGCGCTCGGCACGAGAATAAACGCCGGCATGGCAATAAAGCCACCGAACATAATCGCCAATGCCGCGCCGAATCCCGCGGCGGCGGAAAAGCCGAGCGTAAACGGGCTGGCAAGCGGATTGTTTAAAATTGTCTGCATTTGCAGCCCTGCCAAGCCCAAGCTCAAACCGACCAAAGTGCCCATAAGGGTCGGCGGCAGGCGTACCTGCCATAAGATGGTGATGATTTTACGATTGCTGCCATCGGCTGCAATGCCCTTCGGACCTGCCCATAATGCCGACCATAAACTGTCGAATGATAAACCCGCAGGTCCGGTCAATAAATCCAAGCCCATCAAAAACAAGAGCAGCGCCAATGCCAAGACCAAATATAGCAGGGAACGGCGCTGCGCCTGCGTATGCGCATGAACAATCGCGGTATTCAATTGCTATCCTTAAGGCTGATATTGCCACATAAAAATACCGTCGGCAGCAATCGGCAGCCATTTGGCATAGTAATCGCGCAGATTTTGCTCAGGATCGATATCTTCAAACAAATCAGGATATAATTGCTTGGCGATATATTGCGCATAAACATAGTCGGACAAAGTACGCGCACCGCCGTGATAAATCGCATGCACGCGGCGGTTTTTCACGGCGGGCAAATCCGCCCAGCCCGGGCGCTGCATATAGGCCTGCATACGCGTTTTCAAAGCATCCGCCTGCGCACCGAAGCCCACCGTCACCGACTGCGGCTTATTTTTCCATTTCGAGCCCGCCAAGAAAATGACATCGGGCTCTTGCGTCAAAATATATTCGGGATTCAAAGGTCCCGGGTTACTGATTTCTTTTGCCGCAATATTCTCTCCGCCCAACTGCGTCACCAAAGCGCCCCACATCGTATTGCCGTAAGAATTGCCGTATTGCTCCGCGCCGTTTTGCGCCAATTCGACATAGACTTTCGGCCGCGATTGTGCTTTTTCCACCCGCGCCATGACTGCTTCCATCGCCGCCTGATAATTATCCACCAAGGCTTGCGCGCGCGACTCCTGCCCCATCAATTTGCCCAAAACCAAGGTCGATCGCACATGTTTTTCAATCGTTTGCGCATTGTAATCCAAAACCACAATCGGAACGCCCGCCGCCTCAATCGTATGCGCCGCCTCGCCCAAAGCATCAAAATCCCATGCCGCGACAATCAGCACATCGGGCTCTGCGGCAATCAATTTTTCCACTGAAAAACTGTCATTAGCGGTGCTGCCCATATCCGGAATATCTTTTAAACGCGGCAAAGCCTGTTCATAGAGAGCATATTGATTAGACCGCCAATCCTTCCATGTGTAACGCGACAAAGCAACCACTTTATCCAAGCCCTCTTTTCCTGTTACCGCCAAATAATCTTCATAATAAAATCCGAGCGCCACCCGCTCCGGCACCGCATTCAGCTTGACTGTCCGCCCTTTAGTGTCGGTCAACTCAATCTCCGCCCAAGCCAGACCGGCGCAAAAAGCAAGCGCCGCCAATAACAAACGTTTTTTCATTTCTTTTCCTTGTACTGAAAGACATAATAAAAAATTTCTGTTGAAATTTCTAGCGGAAATTTTAGCATTAATTGCATAACATATGAAATACTTTTTCTTATTTTATGTAGATTATTAAAAATCTTGTCTTTTCCTGACAAAATCAAGCGGTGTCTTGCCCTATTGCAGAATGTTGATGGAAATTTAAGTGTTATAGAACATAAAAATCAGTGACAAAGTCAGGGTGGAAAATATCGTGGACAGCAGCATGGATGCCGTGCCGCGGTTCATATGCCCGTATTGCTGGCATAAAATCGCGCCGGCGTTTGCCAAAGGCAGACCGCCCAATAAAGCGCCGGCGAAAATCATTTCGCGGCTGCCGCCGAACAAAGCGACAAATCCCGCACAAGCCAGCGGCATCAGCAGAATTTTTACCGCGGTAATCTGAATAATATCGGGCACACTGCCTTGCAAACGCAGACCATATAAGCTGCCGCCGATAATCAGCAGCGCCAAAGGCGAAGCCGCGTCCGCCAAAATCTCAATCGCTTTGAATACCGGCAAAGGCAATTGCCAGCGACAGGCGGAAAAGAGCAGTCCCAACAATAGAGCTAATATCAGCGGTTTTTTCAAAATATTGATAAACATATGAAAAAGCTTCGGCTTTCCACCCGCCTGCGCGGCTTGCACATATTCCATCAAAGACAAAAACAGCGGCACCAAGAGCATCATTTCAATTAAAACATTCAGCGATAAATAAATCCCTGCCGGCCCGCTGCCCAAGACCGCCAAGCCCAAGGGATAGCCGACAAAAACGCTGTTTGAATAGGCGCTTGCCATACCGTCTACCAAAGCCCCGACAGTGGTCTGCCTGCGCCATAGGGCAAACCCCGCACTCAGGGCGAAGACGCAGAGCGTTGCCGCGCTGTAGCCGAATAAATAGGGTGCGATAAAAATTTCGCTTAATGAATAAGAAGACAATGTTTTGAAAATCATCATCGGCAACGCCACCGCTATCACCAAGCGCCCAAATCCCTGCAAATGCTCGGCATTGATAAATCTGCTTGCCGCTAAAACATAGCCTAAAGCTATCACCATAAACATGGGCATCAAGGTGCTTATAATTTTTAACATCGCCTGTTCTCTGAATTATGCAAAGCTGCCTTTATACGCCGCTTGAGGGCGAATGTATAGTGCGCAAGCGGCGCAGGGAAAAACAGACTTGGCAGGCGATTTGGGATGCATTCTTTATTGTCTCATTTTAATCTGAAGAAACTATAATAAATGAGAATATCTGCTAATATGGTTTCAACATATCTTTTTTGAAGCCGCTTTTTCAGGAGAAACCATGAACGTCGTACGGCAAAAAATCCCCTTTATCAGCCTGTTATTCGCACCGATACTGGCGCTTTATCTGCTTTGTATGTATTGGCTTGATCACAAATCCGAATGGGGAACGACATTCGGGCTGATCAGCAATTTGATGTTTATTTTCTGCAATGCCTATGTCGCTTTGGCACTGAATTGGGCGCAATTATGGCAGAGCGAACAAAGCAAGCGTCTATGGATGCTGATTATGGGCATTATTGCCCTCGTTTTTTGCTTGATGCTGTGGCAGAAAACCCATTGGAAGGCTTTTTTCGGCACAGGGCAGTCGGAGGCTTACCTCTTCCTGCTGATGTTCTGCCACTCCATCGTCTGCCAGCTGCTGATTTATTTGGGCATTGTCCGCCTCAGCCGACGCAATGCTTTTAGTCTCGACAGCAATTTGCTGATTGTCTTTAACCGCTATTTCAGCAGTGCCTTTTTGCTGACGATATTTGCGCTGCTGTTTGCAATTGTATTGGGGCTGGGTTTCGGATTGCTGTATTTGCTCGGTCTGTCCTTGAGTTCGGCAGCGATTTTTACCATCATCGGCTTAACACTGGGCAGCATTCCCGCTTTCTTATTGTTGATTCCGGTGCAAGCACGTCCCTATCCTTTCCCCTATCTGTTTATTTTCCAATGGATTGCCTTGGCATTTATCGGCATTTATCTCGCCATTTCCCTGCTGCGCCTCGATATCAATATCGACAGCGGCATGCGTCTGAGCACCGCCGCCTTTTTATGGTTGCTCGCCGTCATTGCGCATGATCTCAAAAAACCGCAGATACTGCTGAATACGCTGACAGCTGCCGTCGGTTTGATACTGGTTGCCATGAGTTTATACGGTATCGGACTGCGTTTGCACAGCCAAGGCATCACGGAAAGCCGCTTAAGCATTCTATGCCTTGCCCTACTGCTTTTTATCGGCTTTATCGGTATCGGCATCAAAGCCTTATCCAGCGGTAAAGCCATCAGCGACCGCCTATGCACCTACACGCTCGGCATCATGACCGTTGCTTTGATCATCTTTATCTTCCTGCCGCTGCCGCAATGGACATTAGAAAGCCAAACGGCGCGCTATTTAGACGGACGCAAAAACGCCGAACAATTATTGAAAGAAGACCGCTATTTCTTCAAACAATACGGCGAAGCGGGTGAAGCCGCATTGAAGAAACTGGCCGCCCATTATCAAATTGATAATATAGAAGGCGAGCATGGTATCAAAATAGACAGCATGAATTACGAGCTCTGGAAACAGCGTCTGCCGGCGGATATCGACCGCTATTTCCACCGCATACCGGCAGATATGCCGCTGCCCGACAGTCTGCGCGAATCCCTGCTCAATCATTTATGGCACAGCGACGAAGAAGACTTGCAGCGCGTATTGAACAGCGAAGATCCCGATGCCGCCTTATTTATCATCCGCGTAGTCGATGCCGACCAAAACCCCGCCACCCCCGAATGGCTGGTACTGCCGAAGAATAGCGGTTCATACTTCTATCATTACCGCCTCATCTCAAACACAGAGACAGAGGAAGAGCGATTGGAAGAAAACCATCTGTATTTTTATGATGAGGCAAATAGCGCCGCTACCATTGCGCAATTTGCACAAGCGCCGCTAGATTACCGCCCACCGCGTTACGAATACCATAACATTCTCATCGGCGAAGGCGAAGAGCAAATCCACTTGGAAATGCCGCTTATTGAAATAAAAGTAGAATAATATTTCATTAAGAAATCGACATTGTTTTTATTTGACGCAGCTATTTGAAAAAAATACTATTCCAATTTTGTAATTGGCAACATCATATAGAAGGAGAATACCTCATGACAATGAAAGCAGCACGTTGGTATGATAAAGGCGATATTCGGATTGAAGAAGTCGATATTCCTAGTCCGAAAGCACACCAAGTTAAAATTGCCGTTAAATATACAGGCATTTGCGGTAGTGATTTACATGAATATCTTGGCGGTCCGATTTTTATTCCGGTCGATAAACCTCATCCTTATTCTGGACAACAAGCACCACTGATCATGGGGCATGAATTTTCTGGTGAAATTGTCGAAGTTGGCTCGGACGTACATCATCTCAAGGTAGGTGATCGTATTACCGTAGAACCCATTTTGGCGGAAAACGGTTTAGTGGGGCAGTATAATCTTGATCCTAATTTAGGTTTTGTAGGGCTTGCTTCTGACGGCGGTTTTGCCGAATTTTGTGTAGTAGATGCACAATTGGTACATCAATTACCGGAAAGCATCGATTTTGAACAAGCTGCATTAACCGAACCCGCAGCAGTTGCCTTATATGCCGTGCATCAAAGCAAAATTAAAGCCGGCGAAACTGCTGCGGTATTTGGTTGTGGACCCATCGGTTTGCTAGTTATTGAAGCCTTGCGGGCAGCAGGCGCTTCAGAAATTTATGCTGTCGAACTCTCTGCGGAACGTCAAGCCAAAGCTAAAGAATTAGGCGCTATTGTTCTTGATCCTCAAAAAGATGACGTAATCAAAACTATTAAAGACAAAACTAATGGTGGCTGTGATGTTTCATTTGAAGTTACAGGCGTACCGGCGGTATTACAGCAATCAATCGAAGCTGTAAAAAATGACGGTATGGCAGTCATTGTCAGTATTTGGGAACAAGAAGCCAGTATTCATCCTAATGAAATCGTGATTAAAGAAAAAACAGTAAGAGGTATCATTGCCTATCGTGAAGTTTTTCCTGCCGTATTAAAACTCATGGAAAAAGGCTATTTCTCAAAAGATGTCCTTGTAACTAAAAAAATCCAATTGGCTGATTTAGTCAATGAAGGATTCGAAGCTTTAGTGAAAGAAAAAAATCAGGTAAAAATATTAGTTTCTCCTAAATAAAAACATCTAAAAAACGCCGCAAAATGCGGCGTTTTTTATTGCATTTTCAATCGATTTTCTTGCAGGTAGAAATTCCTAGCAAGCGCCATATCGGGCAAAAGCTGATGGCGGCAGTAGCGATAAAAATCGCCCCTAAATAGCCCCACCAGCCAATCGTACCTATTGCCGCTAAAACCATCAGCAACAAACCTAAAACGCCGCGTGCAATACGTTCCATTTTTCCAAGATTACAAGGCATAAGGATTCTCCAGATATGAATTAACCATTCCACGGCATACGCGCCAATAAACACAGGACTTGCAAACGGTGCGCATTGCTCAAGGTTTTGAGAAATTCCGCCGCTTGTTCGCTCTGCTGCTCAAAAGAAAACTTTTCTAATTCAGCCATACTTTCACCGTTTCTAATTTAGACTTTTCTAATATTTATATCAGCTATATTTTTGCATCGACTTATAAAAATCTCTCCAATCCCGTGCTGCGCTGCGTAGGCTGTCGGATGGCGGCCTGCAAAGTCGCGGTTGGGGCGTACAGAGATAATTGCTCTTTGGCGCGCGTAATTCCCGTATAAAGCAATTCACGGCTTAATAATTTGTCTTGCTGCCCTGCCGCCAATACCAATGCCACATGTCTAAATTCCGAACCCTGCGATTTGTGAATGGTCAGCGCATAGGCTTCCTGCAAATGCGCAGGGTTAAGGCGTTCAATCAGCACTTGCTTGTGCGGCAAATGCAGGCGCAGGCGTCCGTTTTCGTCTTCCAAACATAGTCCGATATCGCCGTTAAAGACTTCATTGCGGTAGTCATTGGCAGTAATCATCAGCGGTAAACCGTGAAAATGTCCGCCGCGATAGGCGAGATTAACTTGTTGCAAATGGATATGACGCAGGCGGCGGTTGATTTCCGCCGTACCCAATACGCCGTGATGCGAGGCAAGCAAAATGCGGTATTCATCAAATGTGCTCAATAAGGTTTGCGCCGTCGCGCCTGCATTTAAGGCGGCAAAATACGGAGCATAGCCCTGCGCCAATTGCTGATAAATATCGCTTTCCAATTCATAATGATGAATATTGTCATAATGGGCAAAGCAAGCCGCCAATTTTTCCACCGCGGCATCGCCTTGCAAGACTAGCTGCGCTAATTGTCCGATACCGGATTGCGTGCCGAAGCGGTAGTTTTCTTTCAAGGTCACCAAAGCATCTTGCAAACGCGGATGACGCGATAAATCTTGCAAGACCGCCCCCGCCTCCACCGCCGCCAATTGATCGGCATCGCCCAATAAAATCAGACGCGCATCCGCCGCTATCGCCGCAAACAATTGCGCCGCCAATTCCAGCGACAGCATTGAGGCTTCGTCAATAATAATCACGCGATGCGGCAAAGGATTCTCGCGATGATAATAGGCCTTCCCTTCGCCGTTAATCCCGAGCAGGCGGTGCAGGGTTTGCGCGGCGGCAATCTTGATTTCCGCACCGGCTTCTTTCAAAGATTTGTTCAAGGCTTCTTCCATACGTTTCGCCGCCTTGCCCGTAGGCGCGGCAAGCGCCAGACGCTCTGTCTGCCCTGCTGCCGCCAATAAAGCCACCAATTGCGCCACCGTGGAAGTTTTCCCCGTCCCCGGACCACCGTTAATCATTGTAAAACCATGACTTAATGCTTGACGTACCGCCCGACTTTGCTCTTGATTCAAAGACTGGCAATAGGCGGCAATCGTCGTCTTATCCAAATCCAAAGGGGCGGGACGGGCTGCCAAACGCGTCAAAATATCCTTGGCAAGCGCCTGTTCCGACTGATAAATGCGGTTAAGCCACAAATACTCGCCGTCGCTTAGCAAAGGCGCTGCATATTGCCCCTGCCGCACATCGCCGATTAGGAGCGGATGATTGATAGCAGGTTCTGTCAATTCACTCAGCTCCAGCAGCGTATGTCCTGCCGCCAAAGCGCTTTGCACCGCCGTAAAGGCTTCTGCAAACGCCGCCTTTTCCGCTTCACTCCCAAAACGACGCAACCAATAATCCGCCATTGCTCCGTCGATTTCCGCTTCTGCTTTCATTTCAACCCTTATTCCAAAAGAAAATAGCAGCGCTGCTTTACGCGCCTGTGATTGCAGGTTAGCATAGCACGCTTTATCACCGCACTTGCCGATTTGCCATTACTTCTATGAACTTCCAAGCCATTAACCGCATCGCCATGTGGCGCGTCTTCATTTTGTCCATGTCGGGCTTTATTTTTAACACCACCGAATTTATCCCCGTCGCCCTGCTGACCGATATCGGCAAAAATTTTGCCATGAGCGCCGAACAGACCGGCATCATGATTACGCTCTACGCTTGGATTGTCGCCCTCTGCTCCCTGCCGTTTATGCTGCTTACCGCCCATATCGAGCGGCGCAAATTGCTGCTGATACTATTCGCGATTTTTATCGCCAGTCATATTATCTGCGTGATTGCTTGGAATTTCCCCGTGCTGATGATCGGGCGCATGGGCATCGCCTTTGCCCATAGCGTCTTTTGGGCGATTACCGCAGCTTTGGTCATGCGCGTCGCCCCGCGCAGCCGCAAAACCCAAGCCATCGGGCTCTTTGCTATGGGCGTATCCCTTGCCACCGTCTTAGGCTTACCGTTGGGACGCCTCATCGGACAATTCTTCGGCTGGCGCATGACCTTTGCCATCATCGCCGTTATTGCCAGTCTGATTATGATTACCCTGTGGCGCATACTGCCGCAGCTGCCGAGTAAAAACTCGGGCGATTTAAGCAGTTTAAGCAGCCTCATCCGCCGCCCCGCCCTGCTCTGCCTGTTTGCCGTTACCGTGATTTTCGTCAGCGGACATTTCACCGCCTACAGCTACATCGAACCCTTTGCCCTGAAAATCGGCGGCTTCTCGTCCATCCATACCACCCTGATTTTGCTCTGGTTCGGCATTGCCGGCATCATCGGCAGTCTGGTATTCAACCGCTTCCAACCGCCGCTCAAACAGCATTATCTGCCGCTCTGTCTCTTCATCAGCACCGCCATGATGCTGCTTTTCGCGCCCATTCTCGCCAGCAAAACCCTATGGATTATTCTGCTACTCATCTGGGGTATTGCCGAAATGGGCGTCATACTCTGCTTACAAATCCGCGTCTTAAAACTCGCTCCCGACGCCACTGATGTCGCCAGCGCCATCTACTCGGGCATTTTCAACCTCGGCATCGGCGGCGGCGCGCTCATCGGCAGCCAAATTGCCGCCAGCAGCTTCGGGCTAAACAGCATCGGCTACACCGGTGCGGTATTCGTACTTACCGCCTTCGCCCTTACCTTGTGGCTAAACCGCCTCAGCCGCCATCTTTATCGCTAAAGGAAGACCATGCGCCAAATCATCTTTGACACCGAAACCACCGGCATGAACAAAAGCAGCGCCGACAAAGCCGAAGGACACCGCATTATCGAACTCGGCTGCATCGAAATCATCGACCGCCGCCCCACAGGTAAAACCTTGCATCTCTACTTCAATCCGGAACAAAAAGTTGATCCTGAAGCCGTTGCCGTACACGGCTTGGACAACAAACGCCTTGCCAAAGAACCGCTCATCGGCGACAAATGGGAGGAAATCGAAGCCTTTTTAGACGGTGCGGACGACCTCATCGCCCACAATGCCGGCTTTGACTGCCAATTCCTCAACCGCGAACTCGCCCTTGCCCGACGCGGCTACCGCATTGAAGACAAATTCAATATTATCGACACACTCGTCCTCGCCAGAAAAGAATTTCCGGGGCAGCGCGTCAACCTCGACGCCCTATGCAAACGCTTTAACATCGACAACAGCGGACGCGAAAAACACGGCGCCCTGCTCGACAGCGAACTGCTGCTTGAAGTCTATCTCAAACTCACCAGCAGACAATCCGCCCTCTTCGGCGCGCCGCAAGAAACCAGAGCGCAACACAAAAAAAGTACAAGCCATAATACGGCACAGCCGGCAAACGGTGCATTTACATGGCTCGCCGCTCAAGCCAGCGAAGAAGAAATCTCAGCACATCAAGCTATTATAGACAGCCTGCGCCGTTAATCACACAAAAAAAGCCGCCCATTAACGGCGGCTTTCGCATCTTTTAGCATTTATAGCTTCTTCAGATTAAAATGAGACAATAAAAATTTTCAACATATTGAAAATATTTCAATATGTTGTTTTAAGGCGTATCATTTTAATCTGAAGAGACTATATATTATCCGTAAAAACAATAAGCTGATTATTGCAACCAAGATCCGTCCTGATGCTGCGCTTCTACGCCGATGCTGCCATAGACCCGCGTTTCGCCGTCCTCATTGCTAATCCCCACATGATTGCCCTGCGAAATGCGCAGCGGCTGACCCACCGGTGCAAACTCCGCCCTGCCTTGCAACTGCGGCGCTTGCTGGCAAGCACTCAAAACCAATAGACACAAGCCTGATAAAAAACAAGTTTTCATCGCTTTCTCCTTCGCTAAAAGGCAAGATTATACGCCCTTTTGCCGCATGAGTTATATCAAGTCAATCTATAAAAAAATTCTGTATAGTCTCTATTCATCCACACGACTCATAGTTAGCTTTTCCGCCCGACATTAGGCGATTAAGAAGATTTGTTTGGATTTAAGGAATATCTATTTACAAAGTCAAAAAACTTGATTACAATAACCTAACAAAAGGAGAAGTTATGTATTTACGTTTAGCCCTCATTGCTGTCCTCTCTGCCGCCCTGCCCGCCTTTGCTAAAGACTGCTCTCTACCTGAAGGCTTTAGCGCAGTCGATCCCTTTGCCGCAGCAATCAGCGACAGCAAAATGCCCGAAGGCTACGTCTTATTCAACATCTGGGCATTGTGGTGTGCGCCCTGCCGCGAAGAACTGCCGCTACTCGATGCTTATCTCGCAGAAAAACCCGCAGCATTGAGCATATTTGCCCTTAATCTCAATGACGGCGAAGAAGCTTCCGCCGCTCTATTTAAAGACCTGAATATTCAGCATCTCGAGCCGCACAGCAGCGCAGACACGGAATTACTCAGCCAATTCAAAGCGGTAGGACTTCCTTATACCGCCATTATCCGCGACGGCGAAGTCATCGCCACTAAAAACGGTATCTTAAAAGAAACCGACAGCATTACCGATTTCATCACTTGTCAAACAGGAGAAAATCCATGAAAAAACTCGCTCTTGCCCTTGCATTAGCCCTACCCTTTGCCGCCCAAGCCGCAGACACCGCCAGCAACCAACTCAGCGAATGCTACATCCAAGAAATCATTCCGGGTAAAAACATGACCGGCGGCGGCTTCCTGCTGCAACACAGCGGCAAAGAGCAGAAAATCGTCAAAGCGGAAATTCCCAGCATCACGAAAACTGTCGAATTGCACGAAATGATTATGAAAGACAATGTCATGCAAATGCAGCAAATCACGGAATATCCCTTAGAAGAAGGCGAAAACCGCTTTAAAAAAGGCAGTTTCCATCTCATGCTCATGAATGTCGCCGAAGACAAATTTCCCACAATCGGCTCAACGCACACGGTAAAACTCGGTCTAGATGACGGCGAAGTCTTAGAATGCGAGGCAAAAGTGCTGAGTGTCTCCGAAGTCATGGCGCTTTTTGAAACCAAAGTAGAAAGCGCGCATGCCCATCATCATGATCATCATGATCATCATGGACATAGCGACAAACACGATCACGAGCATGGCGACAAAGCCGCTCCCGCCGTACACAAACATTAAGATCTACAGCCGATATCCTGCGATATCGGCTTTTTTCAAATACCCTTCATTCAGCGATTATAGTCTCTTCAGATTAAAATGACATGCCTTAAAGCAACATATTGAAATATATTTCAATATGTTGGAAATTTTTATTGCCTCATTTTAATCTGAAGAAACTATAAAACAAGCTGAGACTCTATCATGGCTATCTTAATCGGCTCTAAGCGCATTTCCCCCTGCAATCTGCCATAAACGCGCCACATTTTCCGCAGTAGAAATCAAATTCTCGCGCCCTGCTTGCAAGGTATTTTCCAAGCTGTTTATTTGGCGGATAATCGGAAAGACCGCATCTATGCCGGCTTCATATACCTCAGGATAATCCTCGCGCAGACTGCCGACGATAGCAATGACCGGTTTGCCGGCGGATTTGGCAAGTTTCGCCACACCGATAGGCGTTTTGCCGTGCACGCTTTGTCCGTCCATACGCCCTTCGCCTGTAACGACGATATCCGCATCCGCGATTGCCGCCGCCAAATCCACCGCTTCAATCACCATTTGTACCCCTGAACGCAAACGCACCTGCGGCAATAACATTAGACCACCGCCCATGCCGCCTGCTGCGCCGGCGCCTTTCGGCGTTTGAATGTCTATGCCTAGCTGAGCTTGCACCTGTTCGGCAAAATGACGCAAGGCGGCATCAAGCCTTTGAATATCCGCCTTTGTCGCCCCTTTTTGCGCACCGAAAACCGCAGAAGCGCCATGCTCCCCGCACAAAGGATTATCCACATCGCAAGCCACTTCAATCCGCGTTTCCTGCAGGCGCGGATCCAGCCCGCTCATATCAATCTGCGCCAAATCAGCCAATGCCGCGCCGCCAAAAGACAGGGATTTTCCCGTCTTATCGACAAATTTCGCTCCTAAAGCCTGCAACATGCCCACGCCGCCGTCATTGGTCGCGCTGCCGCCGATGCCTAAAATAATGCGGCGCAATCCCTTATCCAATGCGGTGCTAATCAGCTCGCCGGTACCGTAGCTGGTGCTTATCAGCGGATTGCGTTTGTCCGTCGGCACCAAATGCAAGCCGGAGGCTTCCGCCATTTCAATCACGGCACTTTGTCCGTCGCCCGTCATGCCCCAAGAAGCGGAAACCTTATTGCCCAAAGGCGCGGTGACTTGCGTGCTGAATTTCTCGCCCTGCGTAGCATCGACAATCGACTGCACCAAACCTTCGCCGCCGTCAGCCATCGGTACCAGCCGATATTGCGCCTGCGGCAAAATGCGCCGAAACCCTTCGCCAATCGCCTCGGCAACCGCCAAGGCGGTCAAACTTTCTTTAAAAGAATCGGGCGCTATCACTATTTTCATAATTTTCTCCTCTTAAATCAGCAGCAAAGATAATACATAAACGCTCAATATGCCTGTGATGCCCATGATAAAAGTTAGAGCGGTTTGCGTGCGATAACCCTGCTGCGGCGTGAGTTTGGAAAAATTCGTCACAACCCAGAAATAGCTGTCATTGGCATGGGATATGCACATCGCTCCGGATGCAATCGCCATCACGGTCAATGCCGCCGCCATTTCCGTATTTAAGCCTAAGGCGGTCATCATCGAGTCATCCGCATGGAACATGCCCATAATGGAAGCGGTAGTAATAATAGCTACCGTCGAACTGCCTTGGGCGGTTTTCAAAATGGCGGAAATCAAGAAGGGAAAGAAAATGCCGACGCTGCTTAAATTTTGTGCATTTTCCTTGATATATTGCACAAAACCCGCTTGCGTAATCACATTGCCCAATACGCCGCCCGCCGCCGTAATCAGCAAAATCGGACCGACCATCTGCAACGTATCGTTTGTCAATTGATTAAATTGCGGCATTTTGCCCGTATCCGCCAACAGCACAATCGCCGCCGATACGCCGATAGCCAAAGCAATCACCGGACTGCCCAAAAATAAGCACAATTGCGCAAATCCGCCGCTAAAGCCCGCAATTTTGACCACAGAACTCAAAGCCATAAAGAAAATCGGCAAAACAATCGGGGCAAGACTAAGCAGGGAATTTGGCAAACGTCCGTAATGCCGCAATAAATCTTCATAGCTTTGCTGCACCTCGGCATCGCTTGCCTGCTCTTGCTCTGCAAGCAGCATTTGCTTGCTAATATATTTGGCAAACAGATAACTGGCTAATAAAACCGGCAGAGAAACCAGAATGCCCACGCCGATTACTAACAGCAAATTGCCTTCCAAACCGACGGAAGCCGCTGCCGCAATCGGACCAGGCGTCGGCGGAATAAATACATGAGCGGCATACAAACCTGCGCTCAGCGCCACTGCCAAAGCCGCAGGATGCGCGAGTAATTTTTTACGAATCGCCTCGCGGATAGGATTTAAGACCACAAAACCGCTGTCGCAAAAAACGGGAATTCCCACAATCCAACCCATCAGCAACATCGCCAATTCGGGACGCTTCTCGCCTACACGCCGCACCACCATATCGGCCAATTTCAAAGCGGCGCCTGTCTTCTCCAAGACCGTGCCGATAATCGCTCCGAAAATAATCACAATGCCGATGCTTTTGAAAATCGCGCTGAAACCGTCGCCAATAATGCCCGGAATGCTCGCCAAAGGCAGATTCGCCACCAAAGCCAAAGCCAAGGACACCGCCATTAAGGCTAAAAAAGGATGCACGCGCCATTTGGCAATCATAAAAATCATCAAAGCAACCGCGATGACAAAACACACAATCAATCCGATACCTGTCATACAAACTCCTCTATATATTTTTTTGCTGAAAACATTTGCCGCAAACCTATCATGCCGGCGCAAACGCCCTAGCATTGTATGCTATTTTTCAAACAAACCATTGTAAAAATATTATTTAACTTCATAATGTTAAAACAAAAGATCCAATCAAAAATAAAATCATCCCGACTGATAAAAAACAAAGGATAATTTTTCCCTGAGCCGAATTCCGCTAAAATGCTCTTTTTTCTTAAGGACAAGCACATGATTGATAATGAAGCCTTTAAAGCCGCTATGCGCCTCTTCGCCAGCGGCATTACCGTCATCACATGGAAAACCGCCGCCGCGCCTATCCAAGGCATTACCGTCAGCGCCTTTTCCTCCCTCTCGCTCAATCCGCCTTTGGTCTTGTTTTGTGTGGATCATCAGGCGCATATTTACCCGGAGCTCAGTCAGCAGCAACATGTCTGCGTGAATATTCTCGCCGCAGGACAAACCGCCCTCGCCTACCAATTTGCCGGCGGCGACCGCAACCACTTAGAAGCCCATCTGCATCATAACAATGCCCTTGCCCTGCCCATGCTCAAGCAAGCCCAAGCCAATTTGCTCATTAATATCCAAAACATCATCCGACAAGGTGATCATGACATCTTCGTCGGCTTGGTCGAGGAAAGCGCCGTCTATCCGGAACGCGCACCGCTGCTGTATTACAACAGCAACATCAGCGACGGCGTCTAAGCATGGCGCTCATCGACTGCCTGCGCGCTGCCAATAACGCGCGCGCGGCGGATTATCAAGTCCTGTATATCGCCGGACAGCGCGTCGGGCTCATCCGCCGCACACAGAAAAGCCTGCTTGCCGATTACGGCTTTCATCTGCATGCCCAAGGCGAGGCATTGCATTGGCAAAGCCAAGGCGATTGCGCCGCCAACACAGCTTTTCTTGCCGATATCTGCCGACAAATGGCAAAAGACGGCATTGTGCAAGGCTGGCGCGACGAGCTTTATCCCATCGCCATCGATTACCAACAGCTCCCGCTTGCCTTAGTCGAACGTGCCGCCATGCCCTTATTCGGCGCACGCGGCTATGGCGTGCATGTCAACGGACTGGTGCAGAAAACGGACGGCATCTATATGTGGCTGGGTAAGCGCGCTGCCGATAAACCCACCTCACCGAACAAATTGGATCAAATCGCCGCCGGCGGACTACCTTATGGCATCAGTGTCTTTGCTAATATGCAGAAAGAATGCGCCGAGGAAGCCAATATTCCCGCTGCCCTCAGCGCCCAAGCCCGCGCCGTCGGTATGGGCAGCTATTATCATGAAGTGGCAAACGGCATCCGTGCCGATATGATGTTTTTCTACGACCTATGGCTGCCAGCAGATTTTATCCCCAGCAATAGCGACGGCGAAGTTGCGGAATTCTTCTGCTATCCGCTGAGCGAAATCATCGCCATGCTGCGCCAAGACAATCATTCCATCAAATACAATTCCGCGCTGGCAATCATCGATTGCGCCATCCGCCATCAGCTCATCACGCCCGACGAAGCGCATTATCAAAGCATCTGCCACCTCCTGCGCGCACAAGACCATTTCGGAGAAAATTTTCCCGTATAAAAACCGAAAATTAAATAATTCCGCGGAATTTTTCGCCGCAAAGACTTGCAAGGCTGAAAAATTCCGCTATAATTCGCGCTTCCATTTTTTGATGGGTCGTTAGCTCAGTGGTAGAGCAGTTGGCTTTTAACCAATTGGTCGAAGGTTCGAATCCTTCACGACCCACCATCTTTATTATCTCCTTTCTTAGGGGGTCGTTAGCTCAGTGGTAGAGCAGTTGGCTTTTAACCAATTGGTCGAAGGTTCGAATCCTTCACGACCCACCATTTTTTATTCCTTTAGCAATTTGCCATAAAAATTTGCCTCAGCAATCTGAGTATCTTATTATCTTGAAGACAAAATCCCTCTCTCATCTCTTCTTATTCCTCGATTAATCCTGCAAAAAAACGGTAGCATTGCCTAAACTTATTTCTCATTTCATTAGGCTGCTTATCAAGCATAAATTTCAAACGCATGAATATAGTCGGAGAAGTGAAAAAGTAGTACAAGGCGGCGAGCCGCAGGCAGTACAGAGCTTACAGCAAGGCGAACCAAATCCGTAATACTTTTTCAATTCTTTGACTATAGCAAGCATTTGCGGGTTAATCACGGACAAAACGAATTTGCACATGGCAGCA